>Ga0207639_10000019_pt1 | contig 246728 bp, 180 predicted proteins | sample KBSCornC32_FD_184299 | JGI IMG/M metagenome (GOLD analysis project Ga0207639, IMG submission 184299) | Corn rhizosphere microbial communities from Kellogg Biological Station, Michigan, USA - KBS Corn C3-2 (SPAdes) (version 2) | ecosystem: Host-associated > Plants > Roots > Rhizosphere > Soil ...
TACATCGATGGCTACTACAACACCCGCCGCCGACACTCCGCCCTCGGCTACCACTCTCCGCTTCACTTCGAGACCCTCTTTCATTCAAAAACCTAAACCACAACTGGTCCAAAAATCCGTTGCACCTCAAGCTGACACAAATAGCGCAGCTGGAGGCAGCAAAAACCGCGGATGAGCGGATCCATTCAGTCTCTGAACGGGTCCGGCAGGCGTTTGTCCTGTGAACGGCGGGCCGCGTGCCTTTCTTGGAGAGCGAGAGGGGCCCGTCTCTCGTGATCCTGGAGCCAAGCCCCTTGGTTAGCCCTCATCTGCGCTGTCTGAGTTATCAGCGTCATCTGTGGTCAGCAGACCGTTCCTACTATCTCTGTGCCCTCTGAGCCCTTCGTGTCCTCTGTGTCCTTCGTGCTAACCCGGCTCTTCCCTCCGTCCACATCACGTACTTGCTCCCCGCCCCGAATCCGGCATGTTCCCACCCCTTTTTTAACGCACGACGATGTCCGAGATTCCGAAAACTTACGAGCCCGCCGCCATCGAGGCGAAATGGTATGCCGACTGGGAAAGCAAAGGCTGTTTCCACGCCGACCCGAAATCGCCCAAGCCCCCGTACTCCATCGTCATCCCGCCGCCCAACGTCACCGGCGTGCTCACCCTCGGCCACGTGCTGAACAACACGATCCAGGACATCCTCGCCCGCCGCGCACGCATGACGGGCCATGAGGTGCTCTGGCTCCCCGGCACCGACCACGCCGGCATCGCCACGCAAAACGTGGTGGAAAAAACGCTGCGCAAGGAAGGCCAGATGAAGCACCGCGACGACCTCGGCCGCGAGGCGCTCGTGGGCAAGATCTGGGAGTGGAAGGAAAAATACGGCGGCATCATCCTGAAGCAACTGCGGGCGCTCGGCGCCTCCTGCGACTGGAGCCGCACGCGCTTCACCATGGACGAGGACTACTCGGCCTGCGTGTCGCGCGTGTTCGTGGATCTGTACAAGAAGGGCCTCATCTACCGCGGCAAACGCATGGTGAACTGGTGCCCCGCCTCCCTCACCGCGCTGAGCGACGAAGAGGTGATCATGAAGGAGCAAAACGGCTTCATGTACCATTTCCGCGTGGAAGTGGTGGAGGCGCCCGGCACGTTCCTCACCATCGCGACCACGCGCCCGGAGACCATCCCGGCCGACACCGCCGTGGCCGTCAACCCGAAGGACCCGCGCTACACGCACCTCATCGGCAAGCACGTTTACCGCGCCCTGCCGCTCGATCAGCCCAAGGAGCTGCGGAAGATCCCGATCATCGCCGACGACCACGTCGCCTTCGACTTCGGCACCGGCGTGCTGAAAGTGACGCCCGCGCACGATAAGGCCGACTTCGAGATCGGCCAGCGCCACAGCCTGCCCGTGATCGACGCGCTCACGCCCGATGCGAAGATGACCGCCGAAGCCGGCGCCGATCTCGCCGGTCTCGACCGCTTCGTCGCCCGCAAAAAGGCCGCGGAAATTTTGGAAGGCGCCGGCGCCCTCGACAAAGCCGAGCCCTACAAAAACAACGTGGGCTTCAGCGAGCGCGCCGACGTGCCCATCGAGCCACGCCTCAGCGAGCAGTGGTTCCTCAAATACCCGAGCGTGGAGCAGGCGAAAGCGTGCGTGGCCGACGGCCAGATGCGCTTCTTCCCCGAGCGCTGGGCCAAGGTTTACGACCACTGGATGACCGGCATTCAGGACTGGTGCATCTCCCGCCAGCTCTGGTGGGGGCATCGCGTGCCGGTGTATGCAAAGACTTTCCACGGCGACGAACTCACCGCAGCTCCTTCGATTTTCGAGACTGTCCAAGACCTGCTCAACGCGCAGGAACCACTCAAAGATCCCGAGAGCCAACGTCACGGCCAAATCATCACCCAGGCCGACGGTCAATATCGCATCGAATTCGCCACTGCTTACCCCGAAGCAGCCGCCAAACTGCAAGAGCTCGGCTTCACCCAAGACCCCGATGTGCTCGACACCTGGTTCTCCAGCTGGCTCTGGCCCTTCGCAACGATGGGCTGGCCCGACAAGACCGACACGCTTGCGCGCTTTTACCCCACCACCGATCTCGTCACCGGCCCGGACATCATCTTCTTCTGGGTCGCGCGCATGATCATGGCGGGCTACGAGTACATGGGCGAGCTGCCGTTCAAGAACGTCTACTTCACCAGCCTCATCCGCGACAAACAGGGCCGGAAACTTTCCAAGAGCCTCGGCAATTCGCCCGACCCGCTGGAGCTGATTTCCAAGTATGGCGCCGACGCCGTGCGCTTCGGCACCATGCGCAGCGCCCCGCTCGGGCAGGACGTGTTTTACGACGAGAAGAACCTCGAGCTTGGCCGCAACTTCTGCACGAAGCTCTGGAACGCCTCGCGCTTCCGCCAAATGCAAGGCGGCGAGACCGAAAGCGAGATTGCCCCCGCGCTGCTCACCAGCGACGATAAGTGGATCCTCCTCCGCCTCGACCACGCCATCCAGGCCGTCACCGCCGCGCTGGAGGAATACCGCTTCAGCGACGCCGCGAATGCGCTCTACGCCTTTTTCTGGAGCGAATTCTGCGACTGGTATCTCGAAGCCAGCAAGGCCTCGCTCGGCTTTGACGGTTCCATCCCCGCGGACGACCCGCACCGCGTGAACACGCTCGCCGTGATGGACTTCGTGCTCAGCCACACGCTGCGCCTCTTCCATCCCTTCCTGCCCTTCATCACCGAGGAGCTCTGGCAGGGCATGGGCTTTAATCAGGACCTCCCGCCCCAGCAAGGCGGCGACACCATCATGTTCGCCCCGTGGCCCAAGCCCTTCACGCCGTACGAGCGCGAATACTTCGTGCTCGATGAAACCGACGAGCGCCTCGCCAACGCGAAATACGAAGTGGTGAACGCCGGCCGCGGCCTCCGCCGCGATTGCAACATCGCCTCCAACAAGCGCGTGCGCTTCGTCCTCCGCCGCACCGAGCCCCTGCCCTCGCACGACCGCGACGTGCTCGCCCTCCTGCTCAACACAGAAACCTTCGAGATCGTGGACGCCACCTGGGCGCCCGCCTCCGGCACGCCCAGCGCGCTCACCCCGCTCGGCGAACTCTACCTCCCGCTCGACGGCCTCATCGACGTCGCCGCCGAGAAAGAGCGCCTCGGCAAGGAAATCACCAAGGTGGAAGCCGAGCTCGCCAAAGTCCGCGCCAAGCTCGCCGACGAAAACTTCGCCGCCAAGGTCCCCGCCAAGGTCCTCGAAGAACACCGCCAGCGCGAGACCGACTGGGCTCAAAAACACGCCCAGCTCACGAAGATGCACGCGGCCTTGGGGGCGTAGCCAGATTCATAGATAGGGGGTGCGAACGGACGCCAGTTCTTGGAGGGCGGCCGCCCTCCAAGAACTGGCGTCCGTTCGATCAGCCCCTCCATCCGCGCGGAATTTCGCGAAATCTTTTTTCCGCAGCCCGATAAAGAAAAAAACATCTCGGTCTCACAGGACCTGCGGGCCGCATTGATCTTATAGTGCCTACGTCCACCGGAGTGGATTTCCTCGAACCCTCGAAACAAATCCCAAATTCCATCCTTAAATCCCCGCATGCACTTTCTCCTGACCAATGACGACGGCTTCGATGCCCCGGGCCTCGCTGCTTTGGAGAAAGCCGTCCGCGCCATCCCCGGGGCCCGGGTCACCGTCGTCGCCCCGTCCACCCAGCAGTCCCAGTGCGGTCACCGCGTCACCACGCATTCGGATATTTTCGTCACCCGCCTCTCCGAGCACCGCTATCGCGTCGACGGCACACCCGCCGACTGCATCCGCATCGCGCTGTTCTCCCTCGGGATCCACCCCGACTACATCCTCTCCGGCGTAAATGCCGGCGGCAACCTCGGCCAGGACCTCTACATCAGCGGCACCGTCGCTGGCGCCCGCGAAGCCGCCTTTCATGGCCTCCCCGCCGCCGCCATTTCCCACTACATGATCCGCGACCTCGCCCACGACTGGGCCCGCGTTGCCGCCTGGACGCACCAACTCCTCCAGGAACTCCTCCCGCAAATCCTCGACGACGGCGAATTCTGGAACGTCAACTACCCGCACCACCCACCCGGCCCGCTCGCCCTGCCCGCGCGCGTGAATTGCCACCCGTGCCGCGCCCCGCTCAACGTCTCCTACGAAAGCGCCCCCATCGAAAACGGCACCACCGTCCACCGCTACACCGCCACCTACTCCGCCCGTCCCGCCGAGCCCGACTCCGACGTGGCCGTCTGCTTCGGCGGCCAGGTGGCCGTCACGCGGCTGCGGGTGTGAGCGGGTATTCAGTATTCAGCGCGCCTCGCGAGGTTCGAACGTCGGCCGATCCGTTCAGAGTTCCGCCTTGAGGCGGCCTGCGTGTGGACTCAGGTGCGGGCAGTCGAGTGTGAGCGCTGCTATCGGAGCGCCGCCGAAGCCCACATTCGGGAGCGCCACTGGAAGGGTCTGCCTTAGCCGCCTAAAGGCGGAACTCCGAACTAAGTGCCCGACATTCGAAAGCGCCCACCGAATACTGAATACTCCGGCGCTGACTCCGCTTGCCTCCGCGCCCAAGCCCGCTACCGTCCGCCGCCTTCTCCTACTATGTCTGCCAATATTCCCGAACGCCCCGATGCCCTCCAGTCCCCCCGTCGCTTTGCCATTGTCGCCAGTCGCTATAATAGTGAATTCGTCGACGGTATGATGCAGGGGGCGATCGATGAATTTGCCTATGTGGCGCCCGGCTCGGAGATCCAGATGGTCCGCGTTCCCGGCTCTTTCGAAATTCCCCTCGCCGTCCAGACTGTCGCCATGCAGCGCGAGGTCGACGCCATCCTCGCTTTCGGCCTTATTTGGGAAGGCCAGACCATGCACGCCGACCTCATCGCCACGTCCGTCACCGAGGCGCTGCTCGAACTTTCTCTCAAATACAAAGTGCCGATTCTCCACGAGGTCCTCGTCGTGCAGGATGAGGAGCAGGCGCGCGCCCGCTGCACCCCGGGCGCCGAGCTGAACCGCGGCATGGAAGCGGCCCGTGCCGCCGTTCGGATGATTTGGATGCTGGACGAACTACGTGCCGGTGACTGATGGTGTGCTGACAAATTTTCATGAGTAAGCGACGCGAGGGCCGTGAGGCGGCCATTCAATATCTTCATCAACAGGACATCCATGGCGACCACGCCGTGGATCTCCGCCCTGAATTCTGGGCTCTCCGTGAGTCCCCCGATAAAGTCCGCGCCTTCGCGGAGGAACTAATCACCGGGGTGAACAAACTGCTGCCCGAAATCGACGAGCGCCTCAACCGCTTCCTGCAAAACTTCAAGCTCGATCGCCTCAACGTCGTCGACCGCAATATCCTGCGCCTCGCCGTCTACGAGATGTTCCACTGCCTGGAGACCCCGCCCATCGTGGCCATCAACGAAGCGATCGAAGCCGCCAAAAAATTTGGCGGTGAAGACAGCGGCGGCTTCGTCAACGGCGTGCTCGACCAGATCAAGACCGAGCTCACCCGCCCGCTCCGCGACGCGGTGGTCCCGCACCAACGCAAGCCCGGTAAGGCGGGGAAGGCGTAGGGGCTCCGCGCCTCTTACTTCTTACTCTTGCTCTTGCTCTCAAGCGCCCCGCGTGGCTGCGGTGGGAGTAATCAGTATTCAGTGGGCTCCGCCGTGATTTTGAGGTGCGGTTCGGACGGCGGCCGATCCGTTCGGAGTTCCGTCCCGCGAATGCGGGACGGCCAACGTGCTCGCACCACCGGCGCGCCCGATAACGTGAGCGCCGTGCAGTGGGGTATTCCGTATCCAGTAGTCAGTCTGCCGTGCGCTCGTCCTATAGGACCTATGGGTCTCATAGGCCCCATAGGCCCCATAGGCCCCATCCCCACGCGCAGCCCACTGAATACTGAACACTGAATACTGAAAACTCCTCGCCGCACCCACCGGCTTCTCCTAATCCCTCCCCATGGCTTTCGGCTTTCTCAAAAATCTCTGGAAAAAACTCACCGGCAAACCGGTCGATTGGGACGAACTCGAGGAGTCCCTCATCCGCGCCGACCTCGGCCTGTCCATGACCAACCGCATCCTTGATGCACTCAAGGATCGCAAAGACAAGCTCACCGCCGATGACGTCCTCACCGTGGCCCAAGAGGAGATCGTCAAAATCCTCCCGCGCGACAACTGGACCCTCCGCCCTTTCCCAACCAAGCCGAAAGTCCTCCTGATCGTCGGCGTCAATGGCACCGGCAAAACCACCAGCACCGCCAAGCTCGGCGCGCTGCTGAAAAAGCGCGGCCACAGCATCCTCTTCGCTGCTGCGGACACCTTCCGCGCCGCCGCCATCGAACAGCTCGGCATCTGGGCCGATCGCATCGGCGCCCCCATCGTCAAGGGCCAGTACAACGCCGACCCCGCCGCCCTCTGCCTCGACGCCTACCGCAAAGCCGAGGCCGACAACATCGAGTTCGTCATCTGCGACACCGCCGGCCGCCTCCACACCAAACACAACCTCATGGCCGAGCTCGGGAAGGTGAAGCGCGTCCTCCAAAAAGCCGACCCGGACGCCCCGCACGAGACCCTCCTCGTCGTTGATGCCACCACCGGCTCCAACGCCCTCGCCCAAGCCCGGGAATTCAACGCCGCCACCCAGCTCACCGGCCTCATCTGCACCAAGCTCGACGGCTCCGGCAAAGGCGGCGTCGTCGTCGCCATCCAAAACGAGCTGAACCTCTCCACCCGCTTCATCGGCACCGGCGAAAAACCCGGGGACTTCGCCTTCTTCGAAAGCCGCGACTTCGTCGCCCGCATGCTCGCGGAGTAATGCCTCTCCTTGACGGCAACAAATGCCGCCTTCTGATCTGGGTCGGCGCACTTGGCCAGGCACTGGGCTTTGTCTTTGTCTTTGGCGGATTTATCAAACGGGGCGACCCGACCCCGATCTATGCCGGCTTCGCCTTTGCCATCGCATCTGGTTTTCTTCTCGTTCTCACCATCATCCGGGCAGCGAATCATCCGGAGGATAAAAGGTATCTCATTCCCGCCATCGCGGTCAGCGTGTTCTGGATCTTGATCTGGATAAATCTCCCATTGGTTGGCGAAGCCCTCGCGAAACTCCTCTCTCTCCTCGTTCCGCAACTCTTCGAGCCGCAGATAGGGCGGTAGGTTTTGCCCTCTTTCCCTCCTCACTCCTCCACCCCAAAATAAACCCGTTCCGGCAGCACCATCGGCGTAATGCCACCCTGCTGCGGGCCCACATAGCGCGGCCATTCCGGAATTTCAAAAATCAGCTGCCCCCGCTCCACGAGCGCCCCTTTCTCCTTGTCCCGCTCAAAGAGCCGCAGCTTGGGCGGCGTCTTCAGCCCACCATCGCGGCGCGCCTCTTCGTAAATGTAATAGCCATCCCCGCCCCCCGTCCGGGGGAACTCCGCGATCCCGGCCGGCGTCGTCTCCGGATCCTGCTGGCAATGGATCCCGAAAATCGTCCCCGGATCCCATGTTAGCTGAAAATCGCCCCCCTTCCGCACGAGCGCCGGCAGCACCAGCCGCTTCCCGTCGCACAAAAACGTTGCCTTGTTGGGCAGCGGCGGACGCGTCCCGCCAATGCACATCAGCCCATTCTCCACCGTCACCGGAAACGGCCCCAGATTCAGCGTCCGCACGACCTCCGGGCCCTTCATCGAGGAATAATACTGGATGGCAAACGCGATGGTCCACTTGCCCCCGGCCTGCCGCAGCGTCACGCGCCAGTCTTCGCCCTCGCCCAGGCGGTTTCGCTCGCCCCGGCTCAGCCAGCTCCCTTCCACGAGTTCCGGACGCAGCTCCCGCGGTTTGTCCGGAGCCCCTCGTTTCGCCGGCGCTACCTGCATCGGCCGCGATCCGCCCACCAGCAGCACTTCCTTCACGTCCCGCTTTTCATGCGCCAGCCACCAGCCGATCAACGATCCCGTCACCGCCAGCGAGCCAATGGAAATGGCCGCCAGCCAGCGCATCCCGGCGCTCAGTTTTCCGTCCCCATACTTCCCCTCCAGATATGTCCGGTCGCCACCCATCACTGCGCCTTCCGCTCCGCGCTAAATAAGGTTTCCATATGCCGGCCCCACACCGCGCGGGGGATCGTGGTCAGCGTTCCTTCCGGCCAAACTCTCTCATCCAGCAGGAGCACGCTGGGATACTCCTGCGGCCCAAATTCCACCCGCACCTTCTCCCGCACTGGCCCCGTCGCTGATGCCCGCTCCAGCAACCGAAGGACCACTTGGCGACCTTCCTTCCGTTCTTCCGATTGGAGCGCATAGTACCCGTCTTTCACCTCCCCCTGAAATTCTGGCTTCCGTCCACCTCGCCTTCGCCCATACGCATCCGCCTCTTTCGCCCCGCTGGCTTTCTCCGGCGCCGATGCCGCGGAAGCGCCCGAGCCCTCCACTGCCATCACCCGCGCCTCCACCTTCCCCAGCGGCACTTGGAAAGGATCCTCGTCGCACCGAATCACGTACGTCTCGTATCCCGGCATCGCCAGCGCCCACTCCCCCGGGTTCCGCCGCACCAGCGCCGGCAGCACTAACTTCTGCTCATTGCAAAGAAAGGTGTATCGCTCCGGTGGTTTCCCCTCTTCCCGGTTCACCACCAGCACGTCTCCCTCCACCGCCACTGGAAATGGCCCCTCCCGCTTCACGTTCACGTCCTCCACCAGTTCTTTGTTCTTCATGACGTGGCCATGCGTCGTCGTCTCGTAGGAAATCGTCCACTTCTCTGCATCCCGCTTCAGCCTCACCCGTAGCTCCACACTCACATTGCCGAAATCCTTTGGCGGCACTTTCTTCCAAGTCCCCTCCCGCAACTCCGATTTCAACTCCTCCGCCTCCGCGCCCGCCAAACACCACGCACCCATCGCCCACGCCATCATCGTCGCGGACAGCATTCCTTGGCACATCAGGAGCCGAAGCGGGAGCCTTTGGGTCTTCATTCAGGGATTACATGGAGCGTCTCGCCCAGGCAAAGGGCAACGCCATTCCAACGCGTCCTAAAACCCCACCCTCACCCAAAAGATGCGCCGCCACTAAAACGTTCTCCTACTCCGCAATCCGGGTGAACCCTTGCCGCCCTTTGCGATATAACCGACGCCGTGGACACCCTACTTCCCCACCTCGAAGCTCTCTACGCCGAGCGCGACGCTCTCAAAGAGCAGGAGCAAAAGCTCGAGGAATTTTGCGCGGAGCTGGAAGCCAAGATCCAATTGGTCCGCAAGCACCTCCTCGCCCGCATCGCCCAGGAAGAGACGGCGGAGGAAGAGCGCGGGGAGAAGTGAGTGGGTGAGAAGGGCGGGCGGAACGAGCGTATCCAAGGGTCGGGATGGCGCCCAGCAACTCCAAGCCCAGCGCTTTAGCTAGATCTGCCATACCGGACCCTTCGGTCCTCGGAATCACCCACCATATAAGCGCCCGTCAGGCCACCTGCTCCATCCGTCCCCCCATTGCACTCGCACTGCAAATACCAAGGCCTACTCCCCGCTCGCCCCTCGGCCACTCCCCAAAAACCCTGACCATCAAATCAGCCCACACTTCACCGAACTACGACACAACAACCTCAATTTGTTTATCTTACACATATATCATCCCCCTCGCACTCTCGGCACCCATTCCTCCCTCTCCAAAATCCACCGCATACGCACTCCAGTCTCCGCGGCCCTCGCTTCCAAGATCCATTCTACTGATTAAACTCCTAAACCCCAGCGTGTTCCACCCAACTCCTTTCCAACAGCACCCCGAAGTTCCCTCCGGAAAAACCCTAGGTCCTCGTCCTACGTGGCCCACTTCTCGCTAAAGATACCTTAACCAGTCCCACACATCCCTAGCAGCCCACCAATGAGCGAAAGCTTTTCCCCGACCATTCGCGTCGAGCACGATCTCATGCTCACGCCTCCGGCTCCCGCCGCCACCCCGGCGGGAGAGGGAATGCTGCCCTCCCCCATCCTGGGCGAATATTACCTCGTCCGCGAGATTGCCCGCGGCGGCATGGGCGTCGTCTTCGAGGCCTGCCACGTGCGGCTCGCCCGGCTGGTGGCGCTGAAAATTGTTCACCACACCCGCTTCGCGAAGTTTGAGGACTTCGGCCGATTCCGCGCCGAGACCGAGGCCGCCGCGCGGCTCGACCACCCCAACATCGTTCCCATTTACGAAGTCGGCGAGGCGGATGGCCTCCCCTTCTTCACCATGAAGCTCATCAAGGGCGACAGCCTTTCGCGCCGCCTCCGCGAGGGGCGCATGGAGCCGAAAGCCGCCGCCCGGCTCGTGGCGAAAGTCGCCCGCGCCGTGCAGCACGCCCACGAGCGCGGCGTCCTCCACCGCGATCTGAAGCCCGGCAACATCCTCGTCGACGAAAACGGCGAGCCGTGGCTCACCGACTTCGGCCTGGCCAAGTGCACGCATCTCGAAAAAGAGCTCACCATGACCGGCGACCTCCTCGGCACGCCGGAATACATGTCGCCCGAGCACACGCACTGCGAGCCGGCGCTCCTCACCACGGCGTGCGACGTCTGGGCCCTCGGCGTCCTCCTCTACCAGCTCGTCAGCGGAAATCTGCCCTTCCGGGGCGAGTCGATGCTCACCACCATGCAGGCCATCGTGGGCAAAAGCCCGGCGCCGCTCGATACGCCGCCGGACCTCGCCACGATCATCCAGCGCTGCCTGGAAAAGAATCCCAACCACCGGCTCATCTCCGCCGGCTTCCTCGCGGATGAGCTGGACCGCTGGCTCGCCGGCAAGCCCATCCAATCGCGCCGCGTCTCCACCGCCGAGCGCGCGTGGAAATGGATGCGCCGCCATCCGTGGCCGGTCGCCGCGCTGCTCGCGCTGACGTTTTCCATCGTCGCCGGCAGTATCACCAGCCTCGTCCTCTGGCAGCGGGCCACGGGCGCGAACGAATCGCTCACCAAGACGAACGAGCAGCTCGCCCGCTCCCTCAATCACGCCAACGCGGTGCGCCTCTCCACGGAGTCGCGCACCCAGGTGCGCGATGACGTCCCACTCGGCCTGCTCCTCGCCGCCGAGGCCGCCGAGACGACGACCACCACCGGCGAGCCCATCCTCCCGGAGGCGTTCAGCGCCCTCGTCCAGGGCCTGCAGGAAAACGGCGGCGTCAATTCCACCGCCAGCCGCGGCCTCTCGGCGCCGAATGTCGCGGCGCTCCTCATCACCAGCCAGCGCTCCCTTCTGCCCAGCCCCGATGGCCGCTGGTTCCTCACCTACAACACGTCGAAAAACGGCGTGGTCTTCGCGCTCTACGACGCCGCCCCGCCCTTCTCCGAGACACCCCGCCGCCAGTGGTACGCGCAGCGGGCCGATGGCCGAAAGGCGGATGTCCGCATGGTTTGCTGGACGCCCGATTCCCGGAAAATCGTCGTCGCCGATGACGATCGCGGCGATCTCCGCGAATTCGATATCCTCGCCGGGCTCGATAAAACGCGCCATCTCTTGAGCGGACCTCCGCCCTTCCGCACCCTCGGCGGCACCATCACCGCCCCCAATACCTTTCGCGATCCCGCCTGCATCGTCCGCGATGCCGCCGGCAATCCCACCGGTTTCGTCCATGTGGAATTGGTCAACCCGGACGGTCCGCAGACGCACCCGCTCTTCTGGCACTCTTTCAATCTCGCCGCGGAAAAACCGCTGGGCGAGCCGATCGATCTTTCCCTCGACGGGGCGCGGGATGCCCGCCGCGGCTTTGAGCCCTCGCCCGATGGCCAGTGGGTGCTCAACTTCGAGCCGTGGGGGCCGGACACGCCGCTCCTGCTGCACGTCCTGCCCGGCGGCGCGGCGCCCGAGACCATCCTGCTCGATCCCATTCCGGCCACCATCATGGAGTCCAAGTTCAGCCCCGATGGCCGCTGGCTCGTCCTTTCCTGCCAGGATGGGACGGTGCGCCTCCACGACCTCGCCCCCGGCCACGGCGCCGCGGCGATTCGCGCCGGCATTCCCTTCGTCCGCACCGGGAAACAATGCCGCGGCATCGCCTTTTCGCCCAATGGCCAATGGCTCGCCCTCGCGGGTTTGCAATCCCAAGTCACCGTGCTGCCCGTCGCCGCGCTGCCGCACGCGGAAGGCGCGATGAATTTCAATCTCTCCGCCGGCAGCGCCACCGGCCTCGCTTTTTCCCAAGACAGCCACTGGCTGGCCGCCTGCGCCGACGACCAATCGGTGAACGTGTGGGCCGTGGATCCCAATGCGCAAGGCGCCCGTCCCGTGGAATTCCGTGGGCTGGCGACCGCCCCCTACCAGGTCTGCTTCTCGCCGGATGGCCAGGTGCTCGCCGCCATCGCGCGCGGGGGCGAGTGCCGCCGCTGGGAATTCAATCCTAATGGCGCCGGCGTCCTGCCCATTGCCACGAACACGCCCAACGAAGAGTTCAGCGTGAAAAGCACCGCGGTTTCCCCCGATGGCCGCTGGGTCGCCACGGCCACGGCCCCGCGCGCGGCCGACCTCCCCGCGCCGCCGGTGCTGCCCATCCATCTTTATGACAGCCGCGCCCCCCAGCGCGACCGTGTTCTCCCCGGCCACGCCGGCCCCAGTGGCGTGGCCTTTAGCAGCGATAGCGAATGGTTCGCGAGCGTCGGCCGCGATGCCACGATCAACCTCTGGCACTGGCCCGAGCTGCTCCGCGCGCTCGTCACCGACCGCGCTCTGCCCGAGCCGATCCACCTCGTCGGCGAACACACCCGCCTGAACTATCCGCGCCACCTCGCCTTTCATCCTTCCGGCCGCCTCTTCTGCACCTCGGGCGACGGCGTGCTCTTCCAGTGGGATCTGCGCACGCCGGACATCGCCGCCTCTGTCCACGTGGATATCGTCCACAGCATCCGCTATCTCCTTACCGACGTCGCCGTCTCCCCCGATGGCCACTGGCTCGCGGTCGGCCGCCACGGCAATGACACCGAGCCCCGCAAAGGCTCGACGCAGTTTGGCAATCTCGTCCTCGTCTTTGACGCCACGGACCCGGGCCACCTGCAGCCCCGCTACGAATTGCGCGCCCCGTTCCGCGATGGCCCCGGCCTCACCTTCAGCGCGGATAGCCGCTGGCTCGCGGCCGGTGCGCAGGATGCGCCGCCCGCCGTGTGGGATCTCACCGCCGCCGATGTCCCCGGCAGCCTCCGCTCGGCCCCCGTCACCTCCGCCTGCATTCCCGGCGTCGCCTTCCTCCCCCCGCGCGGCCAGGATGGCCCGTGGCTCGCCCTCGCCGGCCTCGATGGCCGCCTGCACCTGTGGGACTGGCAGCACTACCCCGGCACCCTCCGCCGCATCGAGACCACCATGCCCATCCGCTCCCTCGCCACGCTCCCCGATGGACGCCCCGTCACCGGCAGCGAAGACGGTCGCCTCCGCATCTGGGAAACCGACCCCGCCCGGCTCATCGACCTCGCCCGCCAGACCGCCGGCCGTGACCTGACGAAGACCGAGCGCACGCGGTTTCAGCTGCCGCCGTAGTCTTGGTGGCGTGACACTCTGCGTCGCGCCTGGAGCCTGGGCGGCACTTTCGCGCGGAGCGCCTTTAACGGCCGGACAGGCTCTGGTTTATACAGCAGCGCTCTTTTTCATGAGGCGCGACGCAGAGCGTCACGTCACCAAGGGAGCCCTCCCCGCTTGTTCCCCTTCCCCTCACCTGCTACACCCCCGCCCAATGACTCCCGCCCACGAACGTCCCCGCCTGTCCTTTTGGCAGATCTGGAACATGTCCTTCGGCTTCCTCGGCATCCAGTTTGGCTGGGGCCTGCAGATGGCCAACATGACGCCCATCTACAAATACCTCGGCGCCGACGAAGCCAACGTCTCGTACCTCTGGCTCGCTGGTCCGCTGACGGGTTTGCTCATCCAGCCGATCATCGGCGCCATGAGCGACCGCACCTGGACCCGCCTGGGCCGCCGTCGGCCGTACTTTCTCGTCGGCGCCATCCTCGCCTCCCTCGCGCTCGTGGCCATGCCGCACAGCAGCGCCGTCTGGATGGCGGCCGGCCTGCTCTGGATCCTCGATGCGAGCATCAACGTGACCATGGAACCCTTCCGCGCGTTCGTCGGGGACAAGCTCCCGCCCGAGCAGCGCACCAGCGGTTTCGTGATGCAGAGCTTCTTCATCGGCATCGGCCAGACCCTCGCCAACGCCCTGCCCTACGCGCTCGCCACGTGGCTCGGCGTGCACGGCGCCCTCGCCTCCGGCATTCCGCGGAGCACGTACTTCGCCTTCCTCATCGGCGCCGCCGCCTTCCTGCTCGCCGTGCTCTGGACGGTGTTTTCCTCGACCGAAGATCCACCGGCCGACCTCGAAGCCTTTCGCCGCGAACACCGCGGCGGCGGCCTGCTCTCGGCCTTCACCAGTGTCGGCCCTGCGCTGCGCCAAATGCCGCGCACCATGAAGCAGCTCGCGCTCGTGCAATTCTTCACGTGGCTCGCGCTGCCGTGCATGTGGCAATTCTTCGGCGTCGCCGTCGCGCGCCACGTCTTCCACGCAGTCAACCCTGCCGACCCCGCGCAAGCCGCGCTCATGGAAGAAGGCACCAATTGGGGCGGGCTCTGCTTTGCGGTCTACAACGTCGTGTGCTTCGCCGTGGCCTTTTTGCTCTCCCCCGTGGCCCGGCGCTTCGGCGTCCGCCTGACCCATGCGCTCTGCCTCGCAATCGGCGGAGTCGGCTTGCTCGCCACCGGTTGGTGCACTACTCGCTATGATCTCTGGCTGCCCATGGCCGCCGTCGGCATCGCCTGGGCCAGCATCCTCGCGCTGCCCTACGCCATGCTCGCTGACTCCGTCCCCTCCTCCCGCATGGGCGTGTATATGGGCGTCTTCAATCTGTGCATCGTGATCCCCCAGGTGGTCATGTCCTTCGTCATGCCGCTCATTTACAAGCCCCTCCTCGGCGGCGACCCGCTCCACGCCGTCATGCTCGGCGGCGCCTCCCTCCTCGTCGCTGCGCTGACGGTGCGGTTCGTCCAAGTCGAGCACACGCTCCCCAAATCCTAGCGCGGTTTCGTTTAGGAGGGGGCGTTCGAGGATACGCCCCTCCGGCTCTCCACCTTGTGTCTATCCTAGATCGGAATTGCTCCTATTCCTAATTCCCCCGCAGCCACCCCACGCACTCCTTCGCCCAATAGCTGATGATCAGATCCGCCCCCGCACGCTTGAACGCCTGCATCTGCTCCATCACCACCGCGCGTTCATCCAGCCAGCCATTGGCCACGGCGGCCTTCACCATCGCGTATTCGCCGCTCACTTGGTACACCGCCGTCGGCAGCTCAAAGCGCTCTTTGATCCGCCACACGAGATCCAGGTACGGCAGCCCGGGCTTCACCATCACGATGTCGGCGCCTTCCTCCACATCCATCTCCACTTCGCGGAGCGCCTCGAGCGCATTGCCCGCGTCCATTTGGTACGAGCGCCGGTCCCCCGCGGCCGGCGCGCTCTCGGCGGCATCGCGAAACGGCCCGTAGAAAGCGGACGCAAATTTCGCGGCGTAGCTCATCAGCACCACGTGCTCAAAACCCGCCGCATCGAGCCCCGCGCGAATCGCCCCGATGCGCCCATCCATCATATCGCTCGGCGCGACCACATCCGCGCCCGCCTGCGCATGCGACACCGCCGAGGCCACCAGCAAATCCACGCTCGCATCGTTGTGCACATGCGGCACGCCCTCGTGAAACTCCGTGATGCCGCAGTGTCCGTGGCTCATGTATTCGCACAGGCACACGTCCGTGATCACCAGCAGCGCAGGCAGTTCCTTTTTCAACCGCCGCACCGCCCGCTGCACCACGCCATTCTTCGCATACGCCTGCGACGCCTGCTCGTCCTTCACCGCCGGGATGCCAAAGAGCAGCACCGCCCGGACGCCCGCCGCATGCGCATCCCGTGCCTCCGCGAGCAGCTCGTCTTCATCCAGCTGCGCCACGCCCGGCATCGACGCCACCGGCACGCGCCCCTTGATTTTCTCCGACACAAACAGCGGCAGAATAAAATCATCCGCCGTGACCACCGTCTCCCGCACCAAGGCGCGAAGCTGCGGGGTGCTGCGAAGTCGGCGCGGACGGCGGGTCAAATTCATATCGTGCGAAACATCGGCGGCATCCGCGCACCGTTTCAACTGAAATCGCCACCGGCCGTCCCTTTCGAAAGCGCGGAAGGAAGAGGACCGCGGATGACGCGGATGGGCGCGGATACGGCGATGCTGTGGCCTGCTGGGCGGGAAAACGGGAATCCTGTAAATCCCGAAAATCCTGCAATCCTCTTTTTTAAACCGCGCGATCCTGGGAGACAGGATTAACCGCACGGCTCGGCGCGGGCTCTCGGTGGCCCGACGCTCCAGCTCCGGGCAGAGCGAATTTTGAAGAAGCCCGGAGCTGGAGCTTCAGGCCACCGAGGGGGCGCCCTTCGGCGCATCCGCGCCCATCCGCGTCATCCGCGGTTCCCTCTTCTTGAAAACCGCGGATGGGCACGGATGGAAATTGGATCGATGCCGGGCATGACTTCGGCGCTGAGATGGCAATGAATCTGGCTTGGCGCTTCGCGCTTTGGAGAAGTCGACCGAGGACGTCGGCGGTCCCAGCGGCGGCGCTCCCGCTCGCAAGCGCGCTTCCGCAGTCGCGGCGGCGCCCACTGAATACTGAATACTGAACACTGAATACTTGTCTCGCCCCGCCACATTCGCCATGCGAGAGCGGTGCCGAAGCCAACCGAAGCTGCAAAGATCACGACGGGCCAGCATCTCGCCGCGTTCTTGGGCGCGGGACTGATGAAGCTGCTCGGCCGCACCTGCCGTGTGCGCATCCAGGACGACGGGGACTTCTGCGACCCGAAGCGCGAGCGCCCGCTCATTCTCTGCCTGTGGCACAATCGCCTGCTCGGCGGCACCCTCGGCCACTATCGCGTTTATCCGAAACGCCGCGTGCCGCTCAGCGTGCTCACCAGCGCGAGCAAGGACGGCGGCTGGCTCGCGGCTTTTATGCGCCGGTTCCGCATGGGGGCCATCCGCGGCTCCAGCTCCCGCCGCGGCGTCGCCGCCCTGCTGGAAATGGCCAAATACCTCCGCACCGGCGGCGACATCGCCATCACTCCCGACGGCCCGCGCGGCCCCAATTACCAGATCGCTCCCGGTGTCATCCATCTCGCCCAGCGGGAGGAAGTCGGCATCGTGCCGATGGAGATTCAGATGTCGCGCTACTGGCCCATCGGCAAACGCTGGGAAGCGCTCTGGATCCCGAAGCCTTTTTCCAAAATCACGGTGCACTACCACGCCGCGCTCACGCTTTCCCCGGACAAGGAAGCGCTCGAAGCCGAGACCGCGCGGCTGGATGCCGCGCTAGGGCCGAAGTAGGCGCCCATTTGTGGCGTGACGCTCTGCGTCGCGCTTAGAGTCCGTATGGCACTTGTGGCCGTGTTTGGGCCAAAGGCCCTGAATAAGCCAGCCCAGGACAACGCCCTGGGTATCGGATTTCAAAAATGGACAAAGCTCCAAACGAGGCGGCGTAAAAAAGTGCGGGGCTGGCTGGCGTCAGGCGGCGCTTTTTATGCCGCCCCTTTGGGGCTCGGTCGCTCTTCATTCGTTAACCCAGGGCGTTGCCCTGGGCTGGCTTATTCTGGGCCTTTTGGCCCGCCATACAGCCGCGCTGGGAGAACTTCCTCCTGATCCATAGCATCAAGCGATGGGCTCGCACTATTACCAAGCGCGATGCAGAGCGTCACGCCACCAAGGGGACACGTTGCTCGCCATTGGTTCGCCGACCACCTGACGGCCCCATTCAGCGGTGGCTGAACAGCCCCGACGCAGAGCGTCGGGCCACAAATACAGATTTCCCTTCCCCCTTGCGCCCTGCATCTGGCATCGAAAGCAGCCTGATGGACCTTCTCACACTGGACCTGCCCGGTATCCGCAAAGTCGCGAGCGGCAAGGTGCGCGAGATCTTTGATCTCGGCGAACACCTGCTCTTCGTCGCGACCGACCGCATTTCCGCTTTCGACTGCATCCTGCCCAACCCCATCCCGCGCAAAGGCGAGGTGCTCACGCAGCTCTCCGCGTTCTGGTTTGGCAAGATGGGCTTCGTCGAAAACCATCTCGTCACCGCCGATTTCGCCCAGTTCCCGGAAGTCCTCCGCCCTTTCGAGGACCAGCTCCGCGGCCGCTCCATGATCGTCCGCAAGGCCAAGCCCCTCCCCGTCGAGTGCGTGGTGCGCGGCTATCTCATCGGCTCCGGCTGGAAGGATTACCAGCGCACGGGCGCCGTCTGCGGCATCGCCCTGCCGCCCGGCCTCCAGCAGGCGGAAAAGCTGCCCGAGACCATCTTCACCCCCGCCACCAAGGCCGCCAGCGGCCACGATGAAAACATCGCCTGGGACGAATGCGTGCGGCTCTGCGGGGAGTCCGTCGCCACCCAGGCGCGCGACCTCGCCCTGCGCATCTACGAAGCCGGCCGCGCCCACGCCGCCGAGCGCGGCATCATCCTCGCCGACACCAAATTTGAATTCGGCCTGCTTGATGGCCGCGTGATCCTCATCGACGAAGTGCTCACGCCCGACAGCTCGCGCTACTGGCCCGCCGCCGACTACCGCGTCGGCACCTCGCCGCCGAGCTTCGACAAACAATTCGTCCGCGACTACCTCGAGACCCTCACGTGGGACAAAACGCCGCCCGCCCCGCCCCTGCCGGCGGACGTGATTACCAAGACCAGCGCCAAGTACCAGGAAGCCTTCCACCGCCTGACGGGACACCATCTCCCCGCCTAGCCGCGCCATGGAGAAAAACCGCCTCGAAGCTTTCAGCGATGGGGTCATCGCGATCATCATCACCATCATGGTGCTGGAATTAAAAACTCCGCACGAAGCCACGTGGGAGGCGCTCCGCGAAAAGCTGCCGGTGTTTCTGAGCTATCTCCTGAGCTTCATTTACGTGGGCATCTACTGGAATAACCATCACCACCTTTTGATGGCGACCAAGCGGGTGAATGGCGCCATCATGTGGGCCAATCTCCACCTGCTTTTCTGGCTCTCCCTGATCCCCTTTGTCACGGCTTGGATCCCGGAGAGCCATTTTGCGTCCGTTCCGCTCACCCTCTACGGGGTGGTGCTGCTGCTCAGTGCTCTGGCCTACTTTCTTCTTCAGCGTGCCATCATCCGCGAAAATGGGAGCGACGGGGTGCTGATGAAAGCGCTGGGGTGCGACAAGAAAGGCAAACTTTCTCCCGTGATCTACGCCATGGCCATCGCCCTTTCCTTTGCCTGGCCGCAGATTGCTTTTGGCCTCTACGCCCTGGTCGCGCTGATCTGGTTTATTCCAGATCCACGCATCACCCGGGCCCTTGCCGAGACGAAGGCGGAGTAGGGCAGCCCTCGGCCTACCCGCTCGCTGGATTTCCAAAAACAAAGACCGGACGGCTTTCACCGTCCGGTCTTGTTTTTGAAGTGTTCTCTAAATCGCGCGAGGCGTGCTTAGAAACGGACCACGACGCCACCGCCGAAGGACCACTGGTCCTTCTCGCCGTGCGTCACGAGCGGGTCGCCCGAGGCCGCCGCATTGTCACCCAGGTTGTAGTAGGTGGCCTGCGCCTTGACCGCCCAAGCGCCGAGGCACTCAGGGATGAAGTGGAGCGGGTATTCGAGGTTCACGCCGGCCGAGAAATAGCCGTAGGTGTCGTCGCCGCCGAGGCCGGCGGGATTGCCGTAGAAGCCATCGGAACCGAGGCCGAGGGTGAGCGGGAAGCTCAGGGTGCCTTCGCCGACCTTCACGCTCGGGGCCACGCCGATCTCGTAGTAGAAACCGGTGCTGGGGCCGCTGCCGGCCTTGCCGTCGATTTCACCGAGGACCGTGATGTGCGGGTGCAGCGCGAACGCGCCGAGCGCCGAGCTGTCGTCATACGCCAGGCTCACCTGCGCATTGTAGCTGGTCGCGAAAACGTCGTTGGGGCTCAGGAGCGCCACGAACGCGGGCGTCACGCTGAAGTTGCCGAACTGGAAGGTCAGGCCGGCCGAGTAGTCGAACTCGTACCACTCGCGGGTCGTGCCCGTCGTGAGCGGATTGCGATGATCGTTGATGCTGCTCCAGGCGCCGAGGTTCGCGGTCACCTTCGTGAGCGCGCCGCTGCCTTCATAGAGCTTGAAGTAGAGGTCCAGGTAGGGCTGGGCGATGAAGCCCTGGTTCTCCTGCGGGATACCGCGGGAGATGTAGTTGGACGTGAAGTCCACGCCGAGGTCACCCGTGATGCAGGATTCCTTGACGATTTCCTTGGTCGCTTTGACTTCCTTGCCGGCGGTACCCGCGAAAGCGGTACCAGCGAAGGCCGCTGCGGCAAAGGCCGCGAGCGTTACGATGCTTTTGGTCATGTTTGGTGTGGTGTTATGTGGTGTGATGCCGACAGGCATTGGCCGGTTTTTAGCAAGTGTGGCAATGACGTGGCAATAGTTTTTTTAGCAGTTGATGTGAATAACTTTGTGAAAATGTGAATAACTTGGCCGTAATTTTCAGAGAAGTTAGTTGGTTTTGGCACGCCGCTTCCTTTGAGAATCTTCTCCAGTCGACCGTAACGCCCACGCGTCTGGTTTCTTCCGTGGCGGACTTTTGCCAGTGACTTGCGCTGGGCGGTGTTCCCCTCCGCGCGCAAAAGTTATTCACCGCGGCTCTCCAGAAAGACTATTTCTTTCCTGCTGGCGCCGGCGTGAGCAGATAAGTCATCAGATCCCGCAGTTCCTCAGCCGTCAGCGCCTTGTCGAGGCCCGGCGGCATGAGGGACATCGCCAACGGCGTGGTCGTCGCGACGTCGGCCTTCCGCAGCTTCACGATTTGTCCACCCGGCTGGGCGATTTGCAGTTCCTCCGCCGTCTCGGCAAAACGCACGCCAACCGCCGAGCTCCCATCGCGCATCGTGACTGTATAAGCGGCCGCGTCGGGATTGATGGCCGCGTTCGGGTCCGCGATGTCGCGCAACACGCTGGCGTAGTCGCGGTGCACGAGGTTATCGAGCGACGGCCCGACGGCCGACCCATCCCCGCGCAGCTGATGGCAGATGAAGCACGTGGCCTTGCCCTTAAAGAGCGCATGACCCGCTTCCCAGTTTCCGCCCGTCAATTCCGGCGGGACCTCGGGAGCAGCCACCGGCTTGGGCGCCGTCGCGAACGGCATGAGAAAGCGGCGCACCGCCAGCGCCCGCGGACGCGGGTCGCGAGTCGTTGAAAACGAAACCTCCAACGTCTTCGCCGGCGTGGCGATCATCAAGGTGTATCCAAGATACTGCCCCTCGCGCCCATTGGTCACCGTGAAGCGCGACTCCGTTTCGCTCACCCGCTCCACCTTCGCGCCGGGCGCTTCGAGGGAAAGCGCGGCATCACTCTTGAAAGTCAGCGTCACCACTTCCGGCTCAGGTCTCCAATCCAGCTCCGAGCCGTATTGCGTTTGCGGAATCAGCATCCGCCACAGATCGAGCTGCCCGCGGAGCGTGAGCTGGCCCGGTGTCCCGATCTGCTTCCAAAACGCCTCGTGCAGCGCGCTGCCTTCAGTGAAAACCCGCGCCGCAGCGAAATCCGGATGCGGCAGCCACAGCGCCTGTTCCGCCCCCGCGGCCGGCCGCCACGTGGCCGCGACTCCCGAGAGACTATGCGCCAGATCCAGCGTGGCGTCCTTCCCCGCGATCGCCAGGGCATACTCCAGCGCCACGCTCCGCGCGGGTGTTTCAAAAATCACATTCCGGCGATCCGCGCTGAGGTGCGCGCCTTTCACCGTGAGCGTGGTATGCGGGTCCCGCTGCTGCATCTGCACCGGACGATACCCCGGCCGAATCGTCTCCAGCCGCTCCGCCGCATCGATAAAGCGCCCCGCCTCGATTTTGGTGCGCCCGGCCACCTCGGCCCACGCCGCGGCATCCAGCGGGCGATCGAACGCCACGATGGTCCGCGTCTCGCTCGCCGCCCACGTGAGCACCGGCTGCGGCACCGCCGGGTCCGTGAGGCTGATCTTGAACAGCCTCCCCTGCCCTTGCGGACCATTCCCCCAATCCGGCTGGCCCGTGTGGCAGCTCAGCAGCAGATCGCCCTTCGGCGAAATCGCGCAATCCACCAGCAACAGCCCGAGCCGTGCGACCAGTTGTGTCTGCGCCACATAACCCGCCGTCGTTTTTGCCAGCTTCGTACGCCAGAGCCGCCCGCGCGATTCGCCCGTGACGATCGCATCGCCCGCCCAAAATTCCGGCCCAAAGCGCGCCCGGCCAGGCAGCGGACCATTAAAGCGAAAGCCGCAGGCGCTCTCGTGCTGCGGGCCGTAGTCAAAGACGCTCGGCTCATCGACCACGTTCGGCAGATATTTCGGATGATAGGGCGGGAACCCGTAGTGGCGCCCCGTCTGCAAGTGCAGCAGTTCATCGAATGGATTCCCATTCGGGCACCACGTCGCGCCTTCCTGATCCGTGCCAAACAGATCGCCCGCCGCATTGAACTGCAGCGCCATGATGTAGCGCAGCCCGGACGCGAGCTGCTCCATTTTTCCATCCGCGCCAAAGCGCAGCAGGCACCCGCGCCGACGCTCCGGCGCATAGCGAGGATTCCCCGCCGGCGCGCCTTTGCCCGTGAAACCATCCTGCCAGTACGGGTTGTTGTAGCCCGCATTGCCCATCGTCACATACATCGCGCCATCCGGCCCGAAGGCGAGCGCCATGGAGCTGTCGACCCGGCGGTGATTGAGATACGGCAGCGTTTGCAACTCGGGATCGTCAAAGCCCTTCACCACCGTCTCGCGCTTGTCCGGCACACCATCGCCATTCGTGTCGACAAACCGCACCACTTCATCCGTCAGCACCGCGTAGACCGCCCCGTCTTTCACCGCCATGCCGAGCGGATAATTGGCGCTCGTCTCCGGCGCAAACGTGTCGACTTTATCCTCCAGCCCGTCGCCGTTCGTGTCCCGCAGCAGATGGAATCGCCCATCGTACCCGCCCGCGAACAGGCGGCCATCCGGCGCGTATTCCAGGTTATTCAAGCTGGTCAGCTTCACCGGCAGCTCCCGCACCGTAAACCCCGGCACCAGCATCTGCGGCGCCCCGCCCAACGATTTCGGAAACGGCGGCTGCGGTTGTTTGTCCGGCACCGGCGGAATCGGCGGCTCCACTGCGGCGACGCGCAGGCTGAAGACGGTGGAGAGAAGGAGCGTGGAGAGAATCGGTTTCATGAAGACGGAGTGCCGGGGGTGACCCGCGACCATCGGCAATCCTAGCCAACGAGGAATATTGGCGATGCACATCTTGCGCAGGTACAATTCAACCACGACGTGCTTTGCCCGTCGAATTCCGCTTTCCGCCTCTGCTCAAAACCCGGCGCACATAGTTCTGTAGTTTTAATCTATACAAAAATAGTTGACTTTAATTCCTCGCGCGCTAGAAACGTTCGTGTTGGCGAGACCTTGCCATACTCCATCGACGGTGAGCGCTGAGATCGGGGGCCGGACTGCCAGCTCAAAAAAAACACCACTGAGTCATGAATAAAATCCCCGCGCTCCTCACACCACGGACGGCTCTCGCCGCCCATCCATTCTCTCCGCGACTTTAGAAATGTTCTGATCGCCCGACCATCGCCTGTTGGCTGGCGATGCGCGTGCGAAGCCGGAGGGTTAGCCGGCTTCGACGGCGCGGGCGGCAGTCTGGAGGAAGCTGCCGCCCGCGTTTTCGGGTTCCTTTTCCTCACTCATTTTTTCCGACATGAACTCTTCGCCTCTTCGCACTCTTCGACAACGGCTGCACAGCGAGACCCCGCAGATTCGGCGGGCCGCGCTCACGCAGCTCGACGAAAATTTCGAGCGCGTCTCCGTCCCGGCAGCGGATCTCCTCCCCTTCCTGCATGATGAGGACTCCTCGCACCGCTGGCTCGCCATTCATTTGCTCGCCAAAATCGGCGACGTCGCGGCCCTCCCGCCGCTCCTCGCGGCGACGCTGGATCCGGATGAAGCCGTGGCCGAAGCCGCCCGCGATGCCCTGGCCGCCTTTCGCTCTCCCGACGCCCTGGATGCGTTCATCCACGGCGCCGGCCAGCTCCAGCCCGGCATCCGCGCCCTCGCCGTCGCCGCCTTGGGTGAGATCGGTCATCCCCGTGCCGTCCCGATTCTCCTCCATACCTGCGGTGATCTCGCGAATGCCGTCCGTGCCGCGGCCATCACCGCGCTCGGCCGGCTGCGCGATCAGCGAGCGCTGGGCGCCATCCGCTGGGGACTGTACGATGACGCCTCGCTCGTCCGCCGGGCCGCCGTGGCCGCGGGCGCGTCCTTTCCCGATCCCACGCTGCCGGAGAATCTCGTCCGCCTGCTCGACGACCCTTCGCTTTCCGTCCGCAGCGAGGTGGCCGCAGTGCTCGTCCGTTTCCCCGGCCAAACCTCCATCGGCCTCCTGCTCCATTTTTTGCACGATGCGGAGCCCGCCGTCGTCCGGATCGCGCTCCAATCTTTGTGCGCCCTCCGCGCACCCGTCGCGGAACACTTCACGCCGCTCCTCGAGCATTCGCTCCCCGAGATCCGTTTCGCCGCCCAAGCCGCGCTCCGCCACGTGGGCTTCCACCCTCGCACCGCCCCCACCATCCCGGCCTGCGATTCGCGGAGCCCCTTCGCGGCGAGTAGTTTGGACACGAACCGCATTGAATATTGGCCAGAAGCAGTATAGGATTGGGGATGCCTGAAAATCGCCCCACCTTTTTTCAGAACCTCAAAGTATTTTTCCTTCAAATCGGTGCCCATTGGCGGGAGTTCAACAGTATCGATTTGGCGGTCATCCTGATCATGATTGGTCTGGGAGCCTTTGTCGCCCACCTCTCCGGGTGGGTGCTGGGCGCCTCGGCATTTTGGGTCGTGACCGGCGTGGTGGCGGTGCGCTTGTGGAAAGCAGAATACACCGCGTTTTTGGGAGCGCGGGAGGCTCTTTTAAATGCAGAAGTGCGGCTAGCTTTGCGTAGTCGCCTGGACGCCCTGCATGTGTTGCTGGAAGAGGGCTGGAGACTGGAGCCTTTGGTGCTGCATTTGCCGACGAAGAAGGGGTGGCCAGTGGAAAAATTGCGGGCCGTGATCGAACGCGTGGGCAAGCCGGTGCAGGATTGGCAGTTCCGGGTGCGCCAGGAACTGGAACTGAATGGATTGGATGCCGTCCCCCAATGGGATGCAGCTGCGGATCCCGTGGCCAATGAGCCGCCTCCGCCCCCGATGTCCGGGCTGATGGAACCAGGGGAAGCGGCCGAGCAGTTGCGAGAAGTGGTGCGGATCCGGTTGGGCTATTTTCGACGAGTGCCGCTGCTGAAAAACATCGTGGCGTCGGCCCGCAGCCAGGCGGCGAAAGACGGTCTGCTGTAAGTCCAAATCCCGTCGAAAGCCGGACCATTTCACAAGCCCGCGGGAACGGAACCCCAAAGCGTATAAGAGTAACCACCAAGCGCACAGAGAACACAAAGGAACACAGAGCAGGAAGGTGCGGTCTGCTTTGTCCCCTCTGTGCCCTCTGTGGTCCACCCGGCCCGTGGCCTTGGCGCGCAATCGTTGCCTCGCATTACCGTAACATTACCTACCTCTGGCCCTTTCCCTGCTTTGTGTGGCCGGCATGAGCAGCCACCAGCTCCCCAATTCCCAACCACCGGCACAACCGCAGATCCAGACCGGATCCACGGTGCCCGTCCACGCCTGCGCCGCCTGCCATCAAGTCTTCCCGGAAAACATGATGGCCGCCGTGGGCGCGCGCTGGGTGTGCCTTTTGTGCAAAGAACGTGCCCTGGAGGATCCCATGGCCAAGGAGCGCGCCAAATACCGCATGTCCTCCTACGTGCCGAACTACACGTGGTGGATTATCGGCCTCACCGTTCTCGGATGGCTAACCCATCTCGGCATCGGTCTCTTTTTTGAAAGCGCCAAGACCACCACGCGGAACAAGCTCATCCCACCACCCATCGCCCAGGAGGCGGCGCCTTGGGCGGCCAAGCCCCCGACGGAATGGCCCAAGCTCGTGACGGAAGCCGCCGGCACGATGAAAACCCCTCTCTTCGTCGCCAGCAACCAGGCGTGTTTTGTGGAGAATGACGAAGGCACGCTGCTGGCCCTGACGACCGTGGGGTTGAAAACCGACGTGAGCGAAAAGGACGGCGACATTGACCCCGCGCGGCTCAATTCGGAAATCGGGGAATGGAGCATCGGCTCAGGCGAGCAGGCGTTGAAATTTACCCAGGTCCGGGATGGCGGTGAAGACGCCTTTGTCGCCGGGCTCGTCATCCTCCCGGCGCCGGATGGTGCGAAGGCTCCGGTTTCCACGGTCACGCTGCGTAAAAATAATTACCGCCCCGGCGCTCCCGCCTTTGCCGTGGCGCGCACCGCGGACGGCAACCAGCGGGTCTACCGCGGCAGCATCCTCGACAACGATTCAGCCGACGGCAGCATTGAGATCACCTCGCTCACGCTCGGCCGCTCGCGGACCATCTATACCAATGGTGACGGCAGCGCCACGCGCGTACATTTCGATGAGGCGATTAAAGTAGGCGACCTCCTTGGCGCTGCGCTGGTGGATAGCGACGGTCTCCTCATGGCCGTCATCACCTCCCCGCAGGCGGAAGTCGGCCGCGATGCGAAGACCAAGACCTTCATGGCCTTCGGCATGAAAGCCCTCCGCGAGGCGATCAATTTCCACCCCGCCGCCAAGCGGCCCATGGAGCGGGCGAAGAAGTAGCGCGCCTTTGGTGACGCGACGCAGAGCGTCATGCCACCAAGGGCTCGCCCCTACTTCCGCCGGCGCCGCATGCCCAGGAGCGCCAGTCCGCCGAGCATCAGCGCGGCGCTGCCGGGCTCCGGCACCACGGTCAGCACGCCGTCGGAGGCGAAGCTGCCGGTATTCCACGACAGCCCCGGGTCCAGCGACGGGAGCACGAGGTCCGTGGCGACATTGAAGCCGGAGGCATCGATGGAATTGGAGCCGAACAGATCGAAGCTATTGCCCAGCGCGGGATGAAACCCGCCAGTGAGCGAGACCTGTACCGTACCGTCGAGCGTCACGGCAGTGACGGCGTTCACTGGATCATAGCTCGCCACGCCCGCCAGCTCGAAGAAGGCGACTCATCGGCCCTTTCGGACTGAGATGAGTCGCCCCTTCAGGGCTCCTTCGCCATTTGAACATGGATCCCAGGGCTTGCGTTCTGGGCTGGTATGAATCGGGCCTTTGGCCCTCAGAGCGCGATCGCCAACGAGTGCTGGGCGGGCTCCAATGACGGAGGCGCGCAGGTAGCGGCGGCATTCCTGCCGCGCTGGACCACGAAGTGGCTCCCCTTTGGCGTCCCCCTTCGACCCGAATCGCCATTCCAAGGCGGTCACCATGGGCGACGGGAATGCCGCCCCGACCTACCTCGCCCGACAGTCGCCCTGACCTCAACCTTCTTGTCGCCAACCCCGGCCCAAAGCGGTAATGGCGCTCCAGAATGGACCCAAGCTCCGAAGCGTCCGAGTTCGAAGACTACACCCTGCGCGTCATGCCCGGGTGGCCCCTCTGGCGGCGTTGGCCCATGCTCTTTGTCCTGCCGTGGCCTTTTCTCATGGGTTACGAAGAGTATCGCGGCTGGCCGGGTTGGGCCATGGTGGCCACCAGTGTGGCACTTATCGCCGCCGCCTTTGGCGCGGAACGCCTCAACCGCTGCCCGCAATGCCGCCGCTTCATCCGCCCGCAGACGGAATCCACCGGTCCCCGCTCCTATGGCCGATTCTATGTCTGCGATCTCTGCAAGATTCTGTGGGACCCTCAGATCCGTTGGGCCAAAGATTGAGTTTCCCGCCATTCCCCGCCGCGCTCGTCCTGTGCTCCACCTGCCGCCCCCACGTCCGCGCGATAATCCCTTCCCATCCCGCCGCACCCAAAACGCAGATTCTTTTTGCAATTCCGGCGCTGGCTCATACGGTGGCGAGCTTCATGCAGACTGCCGCACATTTGTCCACTATACCGGAAAGCCCCCTTTCACCCTGCGATACGTTTGTCCGTCGCCACCTCGGCTCCAATGATGCGGAAGTGACGCAAATGCTGGCGGCGCTGGGCCTGAGTTCGCTGGATCAATTGGTGGAAAAAACCGTCCCCGCCGGCATCCGCCTGGAGAAGCCGCTGAACCTCCCCACCGCCCAGGGCGAGAGCGGCTCGCTGAACGAATTGCGGGCTCTTGCGGAAAAGAATCACGTTTTCAAAACCTACCTCGGCCAGGGCTACCACGACTGCCTCGTGCCGGGCGTCATTCAGCGCAACATCCTGGAAAATCCCGGCTGGTACACGGCCTACACGCCCTATCAGGCCGAGATTTCGCAAGGCCGCCTGGAGGCCGTTTTGAATTTCCAAACGATGGTGTGCGATCTCACGGGCCTCGCCGTGGCAAACGGCTCGCTGCTCGATGAAGCCACCGCCGCCGCGGAGGCGATGCACATGGCGCTGGCGGTGAAGAAGGACGGCGCGCGCGCGATCTTCGTCTCGGCGCGCTGCCACCCACAGACCATCGCCGTGGTGCAGACCCGCGCCGAACCCCTCGGCGTGAAGGTGATCGTCGGCGAGACGTTCGATTTCTCCGAGCCCGTCTGCGCCGTGCTGGTACAGTATCCGGACACGCTCGGCCTCGTCACCGACTACACGGAGTTCTTTGCGAAGGCGCACGCCGCCGGCGCGCTCTGCATCTGCGCCGCCGACCCGCTCGCGCTCACGCTCCTGCGCCCGCCGGGCGAATTTGGCGCGGACATCGCCGTTGGCAGCACGCAGCGCTTTGGCGTGCCGCTCGGCTGCGGTGGCCCGCACGCGGCCTATCTCGCCTGCCGCGATGACCTGAAGCGCATCATGCCCGGCCGCCTCGTTGGCGTGAGCAAGGACGCCAATGGCCACCACGCCTACCGGCTCTCACTGCAAACGCGCGAGCAGCACATCCGCCGCGACAAGGCCACGTCCAACATCTGCACCGCGCAGGTGCTGCTGGCCGTGATGGCCTCGATGTATGCCGTCTACCACGGCCCCGAAGGCCTGCGCCAAATCGCCGGGCGCGTCCACCGCCTCGCGGAGGTTTTCGCCAGCGCCCTCCCGAAACTCGGGCGCGGCCTCAAAGTGGAAGCCGGCCTCTTCTTCGACACCGTGCTCGTCAAAGTCGCCGCCGGTGATTTGCCCAAGGTGATCGCCGCCGCGGAAGCCGCGCGCGTGAGCCTCCGTGCGACCGGCCCCGACGCCATCGCCGTAGCCTTCGACGAAACGACGACCGTGGCCGATGTGGCCGCGCTGCTGACCATCTTCAACCAAGGCCAGGCGCACTCCGTGACCGTGGCCGAGAACACCCACGCGCCCTACGCCACGCCCTTCGCGCGGACGAGCCCGTATCTCACCCACCCCGTCTTCAACACGCACCACACGGAGCACGAGATGCTCCGCTACCTGCGCCGGCTGGAGTCGAAGGATCTCTCGCTCTGCCACTCGATGATCTCGCTCGGCTCCTGCACGATGAAGCTGAACGCGACCAGCGAGATGTTCCCGGTCTCGTGGGCGGAATTTTCCCGCATCCATCCGTATGCGCCCGCTAGCCACACGCAGGGCTATCGCGAGATGTGCGCGCAACTGGCGCAGTGGCTCGGCGAAATCACCGGCCTGCCCGGCGTGTCGCTGGAGCCGAATGCCGGCTCGCAGGGCGAATACGCGGGGCTGCTCTGCATTCACAAATACCACGAGGCGCGCGGCCAGGGGCATCGCGACGTGTGCCTCATCCCCACCAGCGCGCACGGCACGAATCCCGCCAGCGCGGTGATGGCCGGCATGCGTGTGGTGCCGGTGAAATGCGACGACAACGGCAACATCGACCTCGCCGATCTGCGCGCCCGCGTGGAGCAGCATGCCGCACAGCTGTCCGCGCTGATGATCACCTACCCGAGCACGCACGGCGTGTTCGAGGAAAGCGTGCGCGAGATTTGCGCGCTCATCCACCAGGCCGGCGGACAAGTCTACATGGACGGCGCCAATATGAATGCGCAGGTGGGCCTCACATCGCCCGGCCGCATCGGCGCCGATGTCTGCCATCTCAATTTGCACAAGACCTTCTGCATCCCGCACGGCGGTGGCGGCCCGGGCATGGGCCCCATTTGCGTGGGCGCGCATCTCGCGCCGTATCTCTCCGCGGAAGAGCGCAAGGGACCCGATACCCGCATCGGCGCCGTGAGCGCGGCCGCTTTTGGCAGCGCGAGCATCCTGCCCATCCCGTGGATGTACATCCGCATGATGGGCGGCGAAGGCCTCACCGCCGCGACGAAGCTCGCCATCCTGAATGCGAACTACATCGCCCACCGCCTCGAGACCTACTTCCCGGTGCTCTACCGCGGCGCGCAAGGCAGCGTGGCCCACGAATGCATCCTGGATCTGCGCGGCTTCAAGGCGACCACCGCCGAGGACGTGGCGAAGCGCCTGATGGATTACGGCTTCCACGCCCCCACGCTGAGCTGGCCCGTGGCCGGCACGCTGATGGTCGAGCCGACGGAATCCGAGAGCATGGCGGAACTCGACCGTTTCTGCGACGCCATGATCGCCATTCACGCCGAAATGACCGCGGTGGAGCAGGGCCGAATCGATGCCGCCAACAACCCCTTGAAGAACGCTCCGCACACGGCCCCATCTGTAGTGGTCGGCGACTGGAACCACCCCTACTCCCGCGAGGTCGCCGCGTACCCGGCACCCTGGCTGAAGGAGTTCAAATTCTGGCCCGCCGTGGGCCGGGTCGATAATGTCTTTGGTGACAGAAATCTCGTCTGTACTTGCCCCGGAGTTGAGAGCTACGCTTCCTAATTAGGGAAGCATGAACCCGTCCGGAGCCACCACCAACCAAGGCTGCATTATTGCCTTCAGCCGTTGGTTTGGGGTCCTTCTGTGCCTGGCCTTGGCCGTGGCCGGTGGCGCCGCCCTGTGGCACGGACTCGAGGAGCGCCAGAAAAACCCAGCCGGGCTGCAATGGCCCGTCGCGGAGGCCAAAGTGCTGAATGCCCGAGTCAAAACGACCGAGCCCAAGATGGCCAACAAGCCGGGCGAGCAACACCGCAGCACGATGTACCAAGTGACGATCGCTTACTCGTACACGGTGGATGGCAAGATCTTCAGCGGCATCGCTCCCGCCCCGCGGCAGATCGCCGATGAGGAGGGCGCCAGCGCCGCCCAGGCCATTGCCGATTCGTTCACCGCCGGCAGCGCGATCACCGTCTACTACCGCCCCGAGCGCCCCGCGGAAAGCCGGCTCAGCCGCGTGGAGACGGCGTCGCATGTCTGGCTGGGATTTGCCATCGGTGGGGGCGTGACCGTCCTGATCAGCCTGCTCGGGATCTGGTGGCTGCTAATGCGGTTCGAGCGCGCGCGGCCGCTGTCGGTGATCACCACCAAGGCGGAGGCGTAGGGTCGGTCTCCTCTTACGGGAGCACCACGAGGCGCAGTCGTTTTCCCGTCTCGTCAAAAATCCCGACCTCCTTTTCGCCACTGGATTTCGCCAGGTTCAGTGCGCGCCGCACCGCGTTCTTCTCATTGGCCGCGGCGGAGAGAAAGACGCCATCCGCATAGACCCACCACTCGCTGGCATGGCGGAGAACTTTTACCTTCTGCTGGTCGGATGGGACCGGCAGCGAAGCGAATCTTCCCTCCAGAAGGGTCTCGGTGGGTGCGGTGTTCTGGGACATGCTCTCTAATTTCGAGCAAAGATTGAGAATGGATGCCACCGATCATCCAAGCGTTTTTTGGGACCGCAAAGGCGGCGCGAGGGCAGGTCCTCCTTCATTCTCTGGCTGGCGAACCTCGCACTCCTTACCTGGGCGGGACAGCGAGGCCGAAAGCTGCGAAGGCCGCCCCCCCGGCCAGGAGCTGGGCGGTCTCTCGGAAGCGCCGACCAAGCTTTTCCCGAAGATCGCTAATCCTCAGGTTCCTCGCCATCGTCCGCAAAGAGAGGCGGGAACTGCTTCACCGTTGAAACTTCGTCCAGGTTTCGATTGTCAACGCGGCCAGCAATGTTTGGATTTTGCGCGCGGATGGCCTGAAGCAATTGGTCGTGATAGAAGCTGGTGCGCACCTCGAGATGATGCGCGAACTCCTCGCCGGGCAGTCCCACGCGACCGCACAATTCCCGCACGATCGAAGTGAGGGCGGTGGTCCGGGCATTGGCGCGCAGGATGGCGCCATCGTGCACCGTCTGGATCGCGGCCTGCCCTTTGAGCAAGAGAACGAGCTTTTTTTCCACCTCATCCAGGCGGCTCTGCAGACTTTCATTATCCATAATTTTCGATTTTTTAGACCATCGCGACCGCCCTTGCTCCGCACCGGCCAGTTGGTTTTATCTTTCGGAACTTCCAGGGAATTAAATCTTCACCGGTGGTCAGCCTCACTTCGGGGTCAATCTGACGGGAGCTTAACGGGTGGAGGCTCGCTCGGCGGCAGTGGTTTTCTGCGGACGGTGACGACAAATTGTTCATTCTCGGTCGAGACGGGAATTTCTGCGCTGAGAAGGTTCAGTCGGAGCAGGTGTTCGACCAACGCCTTTGCCGCAGCCTTTCCTGCCTGAAGTTCGTCGTTCGTCCATGGGTCCGTGGAAGGCATAGACGAGGAGGATAGCACAGGTGACGGTGTTGAGGAGGTGAATCGTCCCCAATGTGCCAAAGCGGGCGCGCCCCCTGGCGGTGATCCCGACCAAGGCGGAGGCGGAGGGCACACCGGAGAGGTGGGCCTCGGATGCAACTTCCAGTCGCGTCGTCATGCCGCCAAATCAAAGTCCCTTGCCGCGGAGCGACTAACCAACGATAGGGCATGTTCGCGGTCCGCAGACGCAAGCGGGAGCGCCGCAGGGGTCATCCGAGGCGGACGCCAGTTCTTGGAGTGCGGCCGCCCTCTGCCACACTCCAAGAACTGGCGTCCGCTCAATGAACCCCTCCAGGAAAACAGATCGCGGCTTTCCGGATACGGCGAGCCTTACAGCCCTCCGCACCGGTCCCGTATTCCAGCGGTTGCCGTTCTTCTGAATCAGCCCTCAACGCCTCACGCCTTGCCGCCGTAGCTCACGTAGTCGTCCAGATCGAGGAGGTCGCTCCAGTAGCGGATGTCTTTGCGGTCCGGGCCGGCTTCGGCGAGGTACTTGTCGAAGAATTCCTGGCTCTCGGCATCGGGCCCGCGCTTGTCGTTGGCCTCGCTCCAGGCGTCGATTTCCGCCTGCGTGTGCTTGTTCTTTCGATGGGCCAAAATCCAATCCAGGATCGCCCCGTCTCCCCCGCCCTTCGCCACTTCCGCCTTCAGCTCCGCCGCGTCCAGACCCGCAAACGAGAGCAACCGCTGATCATTCGGGCACGCATATTTGAAGGAGCCCTGCGTCCCGGCGATTTCCGCGCGGCATTTATCCAGCAGACGCGGAAGAAGGGCGTAGCCGCCGAGGCGGGCGCGGGCACTGCGAGGCGGACGTTGCGTGAGATCGTTCGGATTCATGGTCGGTAGTAGAGAGTCGGAAATAGATACGCGCCCGCACGGCGGCAAGCCGCACGAAATTCAGCTTTTGATGAGCGGGATGTTCGGACGCAACCGCTGGATGGTTACGAAAATATCCTTCGCCGGGTGAAGCCAGTTCGCGCTGCGAAAGGAATCCAAGACCAAAATTTGACCCGGTGGGTGGATCTCATGGTTGTCAGGACCTTCGGAATTCTCCCGGACCACCAATTTCTCAATCTCGTCCAAGCCGATCTCGAAACTCGGCCCGAGCTTTTCAAACGGGCAGTCCACGCGCAGACGACCGTTCTCGATGATCGCGCGATAGCGACCTCCCCGAACCAACATCGGAATGAAAAAGTAACCGTAAACGATGAGATTGAGTCCCCCGATGATGGAAATCCCCCAAACCCACACCGGCGCGCGGCTCAACTCCGGCACGAAGATGGTCGCCGCCACCAAAACCAGAAAAATGGGCAGGAAGATCGCCCATTCCCGAAAGGCGAACCATCGGACATCCAGCTCGTGCACGAAGTCCGGGCCGCCCTGCATGGTTCTCTATTTGGCCGTGATCACCGCCTGCACCGGAAAATGATCCGAGACGTAGCGCGGCTGGCCGTCGGCGCCGGGATACGTCGTCTTCAGCACTTCGCTGCTCTTGAACGTCCAGCGATCCTTTTCCGCGTAGATGAAATCGATCGCGCTGGCCCCCGCCTTGCCTTTGAAACCATGGAAGGTGCCCACCGGCTCGATGCCCAGCGCCTGGTAGCTGGAAATGAGGGGCGGCTTTTCCCGCGCGGCGAGCATTCTGGACGGCGGCTCGTCTGCCGTGGTGTTGAAGTCGCCCGTGAGCAGCACGCGCTCATTCCCTTCGCGAGCCGCCATGCGGTCCGCCACGAGACTCAGCCCTTTAAGCCGCGCCTCGGCGCCGATGTGATCGAGATGCACATTGTAGAACCACAACACGGCTCCCTTGTCCGCATCCGCCTGCCGATCGCGCAGCTTCGCCCACGTGCAGACACGCGGCAGCTTGGCGTCCCAGCCCTTGCTGCCGACTTCATCCGGCTTTTCGGAAAGCCAGAAGGTACCCGAGGCGAGCAACTCGAATCGCTCTTTCCGGAAGACCACCGGCGCGGCCTCGTCCTTGTCGTTGGGCTCACGTCCGATGCCGACGACGGTGAAATCCGGCAGGTGCTCCGCCAGCCACTGGCGCTGGTCGGGCTTCACTTCCTGCAAACCGGCGAGGTCGGCTTTCTCATTGATGAGCTGGGCCACCGCTTCCTTGCGATGCTCCCAGCCATCGAGGCCGTCGATCTTGTTGGAGTAGCGGATGTTGAAGGTCAGCACCCGCACGTCCGCCGCCTCCGCAGAGGCCAGCGACAGCGCGGTCAGCACAACGAGAGAGCCTTTCATAGCGATCAGCGAGGTCCGTTATTCGAGGTGCATGATCGCCGGGAGGCGGTACTGCATCTTCACGGCGCGATTCGTCTGCTCCACTTCCTTCGCATCGAGGAAAATGGTGCGCGGATCGTCGTCGAACTCGATCTTGTGGAAGCCATTCACCGGCTTCTCGAGGGCCTTGGGCACATCATCAAGGCTCTGCAGCTCCACGCCGTTGATCTTCACCACGCGGAGATTGTTCAGTTCCTCGTAGCCGACGGTGGCATCCGTAGGCAGCACGTGCGTCATGTAGACCAGTTTCTTCGGACCATTCGGGAAAAGCTCGAGCTGGAAGCGGTCAGCGTAGACGGCATTGGCCGGCCCGCGGCGCACCCAGTCATTGCCAAAGCTGCGGAGCCATTCGCGGGAGAGCTCCTGCAGGAGTAGTCCGCCCACGATGTAAAAACGCGGCGCTTTGTCGATGATGTAGGGATCGCTGACGTAGGTGGACGGATCCTTCCGCGCCAGTTTCACGTCGATGGTCTTTTCCTCCCCGCCGCGCAGCAACCGGAACTTCACGATGTCACCCACGAGATGGCGCGTGCTGAGGTAGTGTCCGAGCGAGATTTTGCCATAGGTCGGATCGGCAAAGTTGCCATCCTGGTCCACGGCAAATTGGTCCGCCGCGAGGAGGATATCCGCCTTTTGCAGGCCAGCCGCCTCGGCCGGGCCGCCCTTCATCACTTCGGTGATGTAAATGCCGCCCGTCGCGTCCGCCGGGATCTTGGCGTAGCGGCGCAGCGCCGGATCGCGCGTGGCGCTGAAGCCGTAGCCGGCGCGCGGGAAGCCGTCATACTGCCCATCGGCCGCATCCTTGAGGAAGTGCTGGATGACGGGCGCGGGGATGATGTTCGCATTGTTCGACTGGTTGTCGTAGCTCATCAAAATGCCCGTGAGCTTGCCCCCGCGGGCGACGGGCAGCGTGAAGCTGCTGTCGCGGCCCTGGATCTGCGTCGTCATCCGATAGATCAAAAACTGGCCATCGATCGGATACGGCGACATCTCCGCCGTGGTCATGGGCCCATTCGTGACGAGCAGGCGGCCATTATTTTCGAGCTGCCAGATGTTGAGCTGATCGCCAATCGCACTCTCCGTGAGATCCAGTTGCGGCAGCCCTTTGAGGAAATCCGGATCATCGGTCTTTAGCAGGGCGAGGTTGGCCTCGTAGTCCACCACATCGACGGTCGCCGGGACTTTGCGTCCACCATCGGCGGCTTCGAATTCGAGATAGGTGGAATTGGCGACCAATTCACCGGCAACCAGGATGCGCGGCCCGGGCAGGACGGCCCCAATGGCGCGCCGGGTCACCGGCTGGCGTTTGCCCCAAGGACGAATGAAGTCCCATGATTGCGTGGTGACGTTGACGCGGACGATGGGAAGCTTGTCCTCCGCCAGCACGGAAGCAGTAAAGGCACAGAAAGCAACCACCGCGCAGAAGACGCGAGAGATGATAGAAAGAAATTTCATCAGATGAGAAAGAAAGGTGCGTTGCGGTTCTTACTTGGTCGTCGAAGCGGTCGCGGCCGGCGCGTCTTCGCCGAGATACTCCTCGCGGAGGACGTTGTAGCGTTTGCGGATGCGCTCGCGGGCGGCTTCCACGTCGGCGCGGTGGAGGACCAAGGGGCGGCCCACGCCTTCGAACTCCAGCACATAGTCGTCCTTCTGCTCGGCCAGCGCGGCGGACAGCTCCTTGAGATTGCGGACCTGCTTGCCGTCGACGGTTTTCACGATGCCCTCGCGGAATTCATCGAGATAGCTGTTGAGCGGGTCCGGCAGCAGCGCGGTCAGGATGATCGCTTCATCGCGATCCTTATACAGTTCATCTTCCACAAAGCGGGTGAAGGTATACAGGATGCGCGGGGACGCGAACTGGTAGGTCGCCATCAGGTTCCGGTTCAGCGGCTGGAAGAGGAGACCGCCGAAGACAATGTAGCGCGGCGGCTCATAGCTGTTGGCCTGCTGGGTGTAGGGCCACGCCCGGTTGAAAGTGATGGTCTCCTGCTGCGGCTTGCCGTCGCGCAGAAGGTCAAACTTCACCTGGTCGCCCTTGTATTTGCGCTCGGCCACCTCGGCCATCATCACACGTTCGCCGTTCAGCTGCACCATGCCGTCGCTCTCGATATCGACGCCGTCGATCTTCAGTAGCACGTCGCCGACTTTCAGTTTCTCGGCGCAGACACTGGCGCTGCTCACCGTCGTCACGACGACGCCCTTGTCGTCATCGGGCAACCCGAGCGCGCGCCGGTGCGCTGGATTTTGCAGGGAGAAGGTGCCGATGCTCAAGTCCATGTAGCGGTCGTAGCTGCCGTCGGACACGTCCTTCAGCATGTGCTTCACCACCGGCATCGGGATCATGTAGCCGACGTTTTGCGCCACATCGCCGGAGAAGCCTTGGAAGGCCACGCCCACCACCTTGCCGTCCTGCAGTACCGGGCCGCCGGAGTTGCCGGGGTTGATGGCGGCGTCGATCTGGATGCACAGGTGCGAATCCATAACCGAGTGCGAGTAGGTGCGAAAATCGATGCGGGAGACCACGCCGTGCGTGACGCTCAGGCGGTCGCCGCCGATGGGATAGCCGAACACCGCGACGCTGCTCTCAATTTCCGGCACTTCGCCGAGGGGCAGCACTTTGGTGTCTTTCCAAAATTGCGGATCGGCCACCTTGAGCACCGCCAGGTCGCAGTCGTGGGCGATGAACTCGATGGTCGCGACGTACTTCTTCGGGTCGTTCTCTTTCTCCACCGTGAGCAGCCGCGCATTGCTTACCACGTGGGCATTGGTCATGAGCCGGTGCTCGCCCACCACCCAGCCGGTGCCACTGCCACCGCCCTGCGGACCCGGCAGCCACGGCACACGGTAATTAAATTCCTGGGCCATGTTGTTAATCCGGCAGAGGGACTTGCGGATTTCATTCGGCTGAGCGGCGACCACGCCAACACAAGCGAGCAAGAGCGCGAGAGAACGTATCATCGAGCGCCGACGATGCACGCCGGGACGGGACGCCGGAAGGAAAATTCAGGGGGAAATCTTTGCGGCAGTTTGAACAGGGAGCGGTCTAACGGGTCCAAACGGTGGAAGGCGCGTCAGGCATTTGGCGATGGAGCGGCGGGCAGCGTTTCCTTCTTGGAATTGTCATCTTGAGCGAGCGGAGCGAGTCGAAAGATGACAATTCCAAGAGGGGGACGCCCTTCGTAATTCTGGAGCCAACCGCCTCGGCTCGCTCTTTAGAAACCAACCAAATTCGAAGCCTTGAGCTGGATGAATTGAGCCTCTGGCCCTCAGCAATGCCCCGCGCAAAACTCCCAGACGGGCCCTAACAATTTCCATCGCGCGCGGGTCGGTCGCCTTGCATACTACTACCATCATGCGACTCGTCGTGGCCCTCTCCATTATATCGTCCCTGCCGGCGGCAGCAGCGGAACTGAGCTTCAATCGGGACATCCGCCCGATTCTCTCGGACCACTGCTATGCCTGCCACGGCTTCGACAAAGCCTCCCGGAAGGCCGACCTGCGACTGGACACGCCCGAGGGCGCCACGGCGGTGATTGATGGCGAGCGGGCCATCGTCCCGGGCAATCCCGATGCCAGCGAGGCGGTGAAGCGGATGCTGAGCACGGACCCCGATGAGATGATGCCGCCGCCGAAGGCGAAAAAGCCGATCAAGCCGGAGCACGTGGCTATTCTCAAACAATGGATCGCGCAGGGGGCCAAATATGAAGGCCACTGGGCGTTCACCCCGCCGGTGCGTCCAGCGGTTCCCACAGTGCCCTCGCCGGGCACCAATGCGATCGACGCGTTTATCCGCGCCAAGCTGGAGCGCGAGGGACTGAAGCCGGCGCCGCCCGCCGACAAAATCACTCTGCTGCGGCGGGTGACGTATGATCTCACCGGCCTGCCGCCGACGCCGGCGGAAATCGATGCCTTCCTCTCCGACACCTCGTCCACGGCTTATGAGAAGGTGGTCGACCGGCTGCTACAGTCGCCGCGCTACGGCGAAAAGATGGCGGTGCAGTGGCTGGATCTGGCGCGCTATGCCGACACCCACGGCTACCATCTCGACTCCGGCCGCGTGATGTGGCCGTGGCGCGATTGGGTCATTGCGGCGTTCAACAAAAACCAGCGTTTCGATGAATTCGTGCGCTGGCAGCTCGCGGGTGATTTGCTGCCAGAGCACTTGCCGGAGCAGAAGCTCGCGACGGGCTTTGTGCGGAACAACATGATCAACTTCGAGGGCGGGGCGATCGCGGAAGAGTATCTGAATGCCTACATGGTCGACCGCGTGAACACCTTCGGCACGGTGTTTCTCGGGCTCTCGGTCAATTGCACGCAGTGCCATGACCACAAATACGATCCGCTCACCCAAAAGGAGTTCTATTCACTCTACGCCTACTTCAACGCGGTACCGGAAAAGGGGCTGGACGGCAGTGCCGGAAATGCCGCGCCGGTGATGTCGCTCGCCATGGGCGAGCAAAAGAAGCAGCTCGATGCGTTGAATGCGTCGGTGGCTCGGGCCGAGGAGGCGATCGCGCAGGCCAAGCACGGCCTGACCGCCAAGGCGGGCGAGCTGGAAAAGAGTGCTGGCAAAGCACCGGAATGGACCGTGGTTCCGCCGGTGGATGCCGTGGCGTCGAGCGGCGCGCAACTGGTCGCGCAAGGCGATGGCAGCGTGCTGGCCACGGGGATGAATCCCGGGGCGGATGATTACACCTTTACATTCAAGCTGCCGAAATCCGGCGTGACCGCGCTGCGCCTGGAGGCGCTCACGGATGCCTCGCTCGCCGGCCAAGGGCCGGGGCGCGCCTCGAATGGCAACTTCGTCCTCACGGACGTGCGTGTGGAGGATGCCCGGGATGGCCGCGAGCTGAAGCTCGCCAGCGCGGCGGCGGATTACGAGCAGAAGAACTTCCCCGCTTCCGCCATCGTGGACGGGGACGCCCACAGCGGCTGGGCCGTGGACGGGAACGAGAAGCATGAGAATCGAACGGCGTGGCTGGTGCTCGCCCAGCCGGCCACCGCATCGAGTGTGCGGGTGAAGCTCGGCTTCCACAGCGGCTTCGCCGGGCACGGCATCGGGCGGGCGCGCTTCGCCGTCAGCACCAACGCGGAGCCCGTGCCGGCCAAAGGCATGCCCGCCGCGGTGGCGGATGCGATCAAGATTCCCGAGCCGGTGCGCACCAAGGCCCAGCGCCAGGCCATCGCCGATTACCTCGCCCAGCAATCGCCCGAAGTGCGCGAGCTTACGGCGAAGCTGGAGCAGGCGCGGAAGGAATTGAACGCCGCGGAAAAGGAGGTGCCGTCGGTGATGGTGATGGAGCAGATGCAAAATCCGCGCGAGACGCGGGTGCGCGTGCGCGGCGACTACGCCACGCTGGGCGACAAAGTGGAGCCCAATGTCCCGGCCGTCCTCGGCAAGCTGCCGGCGGATGCGCCCAAGGATCGCCGCTCGCTGGCCGCGTGGATCACGGATCGCCGGCATCCCCTGCTGGCGCGCGTGACCATCAACCGCCTGTGGCGGAATCTTTTCGGCACCGGCATCGTGAAAACGGTGAATGACTTCGGCTTGCAGGGCGAATGGCCGAGCCATCCGGAATTGCTCGATTGGCTCGCCGTGGAATTCATGGACCGCGGCTGGGACGTGAAGGCGATGATGCGCCTCATGGTCACTAGTGCCACCTACCGGCAGTCGGCCGCCATCAAGGACCCGGAAGCTTTCCATCGCGATCCGGAGAACCGACTACTCGCGCGCGGCCCGCGCTTCCGGCTGAGCGCCGAGGAGATTCGCGATACCGCGCTCGCCACGAGCGGCCTGCTGGACCCGCGCATCGGCGGGCCGAGCGTGTATCCGTACCAACCGGCGGGCATTTGGGAGGAGCTCTCCTCTCGCGGCGACTCCAAGAAGTGGACCGCGCAATTCTTTGAGCAGAGCCACGGCGCGGATCTCTACCGGCGCTCGATGTATACGTTCATCAAGCGAACCTGTCCCCCGCCCCAGATGCAGACGTTTGATGCACCCGACCGCGAAGTCTGCACTGCGCAACGCGAGCGGACCAATACGCCCCTGCAGGCCCTGGTGACGCTCAATGACCCGACCTATGTCGAGGCCTCGCGTATCCTGGCGGAAAAGATGATGACCCAGGGCGAAGCGAACCCGGAAGCGCGGGTGAAATATGCGTTTCGCCTCGCGACGGCCCGGGTGCCAAGCGAGCGGGAGATGGCGCTGCTGCTGGAGCTCTTTGAGAAGCAGCGCGCGCACTTCACGAAGGATCCCAAGGCGGCCGCGGAGCTGCTCACCACGGGTGAGGCGCCGCTCAACAAGCAGCTCCCGCCGGCGGAACTCGCCGCCTGGGCCGTGGTCGCGAGCACGATCCTGAATTTGGACGAAACGCTGACGCGGGGGTAGAGTGGGTTACGGAAAGTCACCGCCGTTCTCTGCGACCTTCCGGTCGCAGCTACATCGCGCCTCGTCACGACGGCTACTGCTTAAGTTGAGCCGCTCCGATTCGTAAAAAAGAGCGCCCGCCCCGGCGCGAGGCCAAGGCGGGCGCAAAATTAGAAAAACGGGAAAAGCCTACTTCAGCACCTTCTCGATTTGGGCTTCCTCGAGCTGCATGGGATGGCCTTGCCACACGATCTTGCCGTCCTTGCCGACGACGAAGGCGTGAGGGATGCCCTCGATGCCGAACTTCTCGCTCAGCTTGCTCTCTTTATCGAGGGCCACGTTGTAATCCATGGGCAGCTTTTTGCGAAAATCCGTGACGGTCGCCTTGTCCTCATTGGAGACGCCGATAATCACCAGTCCCTTGTCCTTGAACTTCTTGTTGATCTCGTTGAGGTGCGGAATGGAGGCGCGGCAGGGCGGGCACCAGGTGGCCCAGAATTCAACGATCATCGGCTTGCCTTTGAAATCCGGCGCGTCGCCGAGATAATCGACCCCAAGGGTGGGGAGTTCTTTGCCGACCCAGTCAGCCGGACCGGCGGAAGCAGGAAGGCTGCTGGCGAAGAGGGCTGCAGCGGCGAGGGCGAGGAGCATTTTCATGGAATAATATGGTTGAGATGTGGACAGCTGTCCGACGCTGGAAGCGTCGCTGATGTTCAAGTTTGTGGAAGGTATTTTTTACACGAGTTAACCTCTGTGCACACCCCGCCACATGGATGGGAGCAAAGACCGGACTAATTATTCCCAGTTTACGGCGGCGTGAGGTGGTAAATCTCCAGACCGGGGTGCAGGTAAATGACCGTGCCCCGGCGCCAATCGCGGATGGGGGTGTTTTCGCCGCGCAGCGAGGCGTAGAAGGTTTTGCGGCGCAGGTAATCCTCGATCTCCTTGTCCTTGCCCTTGGGCGTATAGTCGGGGCGGTCGAATCTTCCGAAGGTGTTATCCGTGACGATCACGTAGCTGGCGACCTTGGTGAAATCATCGACGCCGCTGCTGCCTTTGGGAGCCAGATCGGCGACGTAGTCTTCGCTCAGCACCTTGAAGGGCAAGCCCTGCGGCAGCCGGACTTTTTCGTCCTTGGCGATGACCGTATTCGGCGGAAGGTTTTGCTGCAGCCACGCCACGAGTTCCGCGTTATCATCCTGCTGGAAAGCGGTCCAGTAGCGGAGCAAGCCGCCGCGATCCTCGGTCCAGCCGGGAAATTGCGCGAGCACGATGAGCAGCGCGGCGACGGCCTCGGTGGCGAATTCGCGCTGGCGCAAGGCGGGCGGGAGGACGTGGCGAATTTCCCCTGCGCCGAAGGCGGCGAGCACCGTGAAGAGCGCGGTGGCGGGGAGAAAATAGCGGTCGTTGTCCTTGGGTAGGAAGGACAGGACGATGGCGACTAAAAAGGGAAACAGGATGGTGGCCCATTCGACCGTGCGCATCTGCCGGCGGCGCGCCCACGCGCCCCACAGCGCGGCGAGGATGAGCACCCACATGACCGGCGTGGTGTTGGCGAGGAAGACGTTCCAGTACTTCGAATGCGGGACTTTCTGGGCCATGCCCTGCCCGCTGACGACCAGGTTTTGCTCCCGGGACAGGCTGGCACTCGCAGCGCCCCAAGATTCCACCAACTGAAGATTGATGAGCAGGACCGTGACCGCCATGGGGATCACCATGGCCACCACGAGGGCGACGCCTCCACGGCGGCGGAGCGCGTGACGGCTCGGCAGGACCTCGGGGTCCTGAGAAGCAATCGCCCGGCGGCTGACGATCACCGCTATCGCTGGCACCAGCACCAGCGCACCGGCCACCTTTCCCGAGATGGCGAGGCCGATGGCCAGGCCCACGGCGGCGGCGGTGCGCAGACCGGGGAAGCGGTCGAAAAAGTGGAGCGCAAGGAACGTGAGCCCCACGCCGAAGAGCATGGCGGTATCTTCCTTAAAATAGTGCGATAGCTCGAAGAGCTGATGGTGCGTGGCGAGCGCCAGCCCCACCGCGAACATCATGATCTCGCCCCGCCACAGATAGGCCATGAGCGAGAGCGCCACCACGGCGACGGAGGTGAAGGCCGCGGACAAATCGCGCCCAATCTCCACACCCTGCTGCATCGTTTGGCCCGGGCGGGCAAAGGTGCGCGCGGCATCGAGCATGAGCAGCGGGTGATGGAAATTGAGCGGACGCTTGCTCAGCATCTGCTCCACCTTCCCAGGCTCATCGGTGTGATAGTAATACGGGAAGTCGTTGTTCCGCGTGTGCAGCCAGAAAGTCAGGACCAGGAGCAGGACCGACCAGACCGTAAGGCGGAGGAGCGTGGAAACGCGGCGCGTCATGCGGCCCTCCTTCCGAAAATCGAGCGCAACAAGAGGTCGAGCGGGACCGCAAGCACGGGCAGAAAGACGATCCACGCGGGGGCGAAGTAACGCGTCTGCACCACCGAGATCAGAAAGACGCCACCGAGATAACCGCAGACCGTGACGACCCACACGCCGAGCGTGCGCCAGTAGCACAAGGAAAGCAGCAGGCTGGCGAGCATCCACCAGCCCAGCAGCGTCAGGCGAGCGCGAGTGATGGCCCATTCCGCGGCCGGCGCATGCCCGCCGGGCTTGGGCAGGGTGACCATGTCGGCCACCGGCTGGATCCAATAACACCACTTGCAAACGATGCCCTCGGCCCATCCTCCGGGGGCCGGCGCGAGGCGCCCTTTGAAATCGTCGTATGGCGGCAGTTGCTCATTTTTCGGCAAACCGAAAGCGAGAGGGACGCTGCTCTTTTTCCCCCCGTCGATGACCTTGCGGGCGTCCTCAAAGGCGTCCCGCTGGCGGGCGAGATAATCCATCGAGATGAAGCGCTTTTGCAGATCAAATTCCGACATTTGCGCGGAGGCGACGAGGCGCTGGAAGCCGAGATAAAGAAAGGCGCCAGGGCGGGCCTTCACCCCCTCCAGAGCCAGATCCATATAGAGCTGGCGCTTCTTCTGGGCATCTTCATCCAGCGCGGCCCAGAGCGGCGGGGTGTCCTTTTCCTCGCTGGGCGTCTCGAGAAAATCGAAGGGATCCGTGGGATGCTCCGGGGTGCGCTTTTGGGCGAGTTTGTAGTAGGCGTCGAGGTCGCGAACGTAGGACTCGGCCATCGGGCGCAGGGCGGCTTTGTAGTCCGCGTGCTGGGGGGTATCGAGTTGGGTGAGCGGGAACGTGGCGACGTAGAGCAGCCAGGCACCCTGCTTTTTGGAGCCGACCGTCAGCGTCACCGCCAGCAGCAGGACCAGCGCAACCCAGCGGCGCCAATCGAGAATTCGCCAGGTGCGCAGGGTGAGCAGGCCGAGCACCAATCCGGGCAGCAGGAAGCGTCCGGAGGGCTTGGTGAGGAGGAAGACCGCCAGCGGGACGAAAAACCACCAGAAGAGCCGGCGGGCGCGGGCGGGATCGCTTTGCGTGGTCCACGCCACCCAGCCGCCAAAGGTCCAGAGCATCGCGGAGAAAAAGAGGGCCTCGCCGAGCAGCTCGTGCTCATACCACAAAAAGATGGGAAGCCCCACGTAGACGAGGGTGGTGGGCAGGATCCACCCGCGCCAAAAATGCAGCGATTTGCGGACGACATAGGCCAGTGGCAGGACACTGACGAGACCGAGCAGATGCTGCAGCAGTGCGAGCCAGCGCAGCGGCGCGCCCGGCAGCACGGAGACTGGGAGCATCAGGATCGGGTAGAGGTAGCGCCGCTTTTCATCGAGCGAGATATCACCGCTGGCGAGCAGTTGATGGGTAAAGCTATAGTAGCTCTTGGAGTCGGTCCCCCAGTAGGCGTAGGGCAGATAGCTGAGGAAAAGGGCGCGCAGGAAACCTCCCAGGAGGAGAGCCGGCAATGACCACCGCACCACATCCCAGAGAACGGGATGTCGGCGGAAAAAGGCTCGGAGTTTGGTCATGCGGCCCGCGTTGTAGGCGAGGCAAGCCGCAGGGGGCAAGAGGGGGCTTTCGGAGACAGGACAAGGATTTCGGGAGGAATGGGGATTGGGCTGGGGTTTTACGACGGAGGGGCGTGAAGCGATGCCGGAGGTTTTGGGGAGACAAAATCATGTGGGACGAAATCATCCGCGCGCCCACACCATGATGCCGGAAGGGACAGGATTTTTGAATCCAACCAAGGCGCTGGGCGCCAAGATCACGAAGCGCATGCCCCTTGGAATTGTCATCTGAGCGAGCGAAGCGAGTCGAAGGGTGACAAATTCCAAGAGAGGCACGCGCCCCGCAGTTCACAGACCAAGCGCCAGACGAATCCATCCCCCTTTCGATGGCTCCCCTACCCTCGTCGTTCCCCTTGCACCTCGCAAAATTTGGGCACACGATGGCGGCATGATTCGAATTCCCGAGTTCGATTCGGTGGAGGAGTGCATGCAGGATCTCGCGGATGGGAAAATGATTATCCTCACGGATCATCGCGATCGGGAAACCGAAGGCGATCTGGTGATGGCGGCGGAGAAAATCACCGTGGAGGCGATTCATTTCATGGCGACGCACGCGCGCGGGTTCATTTGCGTGGCGCTGCCGGAGGAGCGCGCGGATGCACTGGGGTTGGAATCGATGCAGAGCCCGGTGCCGCAAAAGTTCGACTTTGCCGAGCCAGTGAATGCGGCGGCGGGCATCGGCACGGGGCTGAGCGTGGCGGACCGCGCGCGGACCATCGGCATGCTGGCCTCGCCCACGTCACAGCAATCGGACTTCGTGCATCCCGGTTACGTATTTTCCATCCGGGTGAAGACGGGAGGTTTTCCCACGCGCCCGCGCCGACTGGAGGGCGAGGTGGCTCTCTTGCGGCGTGCCGGGTTGCAGCCGGTCGCGGCGACGTGTGAGATCATGGATGCCGGGGGGCAATGTGCGCATTTGCCGCAGCTGGTGGCCTTCAAGCGAAAATATGCGTTTTTGATGACCAGCGTTTCGGCGTTGCTGGAGGGGTGGCTGGGGTGAGGGGCAGGAGTCATCAGAGGTCAGAGGTCAGGAGTGCGTCTGTAGCTGCAGCTGGGAGGCCGCGGATTCCTCTACGACTTTTCGCAAACCGCTCTGATATTTCCCTGTTCTCCGCGGCCTCCCGGCTGCGGCTCCAGACGCACCTCTGACCTCTGACCTCTGACCTCTCACTCCCGCCCCCCGTTCCCCCGCTTGCGTCCGGCGCACGTTTCCCGCAGTATCGCCAGTATGCCGAAAGTGCCTGAGTTTGATTCCATCGAGGACTGCCTCCGGGATCTGCGTGCCGGAAAAATGGTGATCGTGACCGATGACGAGGACCGGGAGAATGAAGGAGACTTGGTGATGGCCGCGGAAAAGGTGACGCCAGAGAGCGTGAATTTCATGGCCACGCACGGTCGCGGGCTCATTTGCGTGCCGCTCACGGAGGAGCGGGCGGACGCGCTGGGACTGGAGCGGATGGCGCGGGAAAATCGGGAGACACACAAGACGGATTTTACGGTGGCGGTGGATGCGGCGAATGGCATCAGCACCGGGATTAGCGCGGCGGACCGCGCAAAGACGATTGCGGTGCTGGCTTCGCCGAAATCGCAACGGCAGGAACTGGTGCAACCCGGACACGTCTTTCCGCTGCGGGCGAAGGCCGGCGGCGTGCTGCGGCGCGCCGGGCACACGGAGGCGAGCGTGGATCTCGCCCGACTGGCAGGCCTGCAGCCGGCGGCGGTGATTTGTGAAATCATGAATGCGGACGGCTCGATGGCGCGGCTGCCGCAGCTGCTGGCTTTTAAAAAGAAGCACAAGCTGCGGATGACGAGCATCTCCGCGCTCATCGCCCAGCGGCGCAAGAGCGAGAAGCTGGTGGTGCGCGAGCAGGTGGTAAAGATGCCGACGCAGCACGGGGAATTTGACCTGCATCTCTACCGTTCGCTGGTGGATGGCACGCACCACATTGCGTTGGTGAAGGGGCAGATTTCCCCGACGCGGGCGACACTGGTGCGCGTGCACAGCGAATGTCTCACGGGCGATATCTTTGGCTCGCTGCGGTGCGACTGCGGGCCACAGCTGCATCGCGCGCTGCAGCAGATCGAAAAAACCGGCGAAGGCGTGGTGCTGTACATGCGTCAGCACGAGGGGCGCGGCATCGGACTGCCGGCGAAGATCCATGCGTATCGGCTGCAGGAGCAGGGCCTCGACACGGTGGAGGCGAATCTGCGGCTGGGCTTCCCCGCGGAGCTCCGCGACTACGGCGTCGGGGCGCAAATCCTCCATGATCTCGGCGTGCGCAAGATGCGCTTCATGACGAACAACCCGAAGAAGGTGATCGGGCTGGAGGGCTACGGATTAAAGATTGTGGAGATGGTGCCGATCAAGGCGGAGGCCAATCCGCACAATGCGAAGTACTTGGAGACGAAGCGGCTCAAGATGGGGCATTTGTTGTAGGGGGCGATCTGCCGAATCGCTGATTTTTCGGGGTGCGATCGCCATCTGTATGTGCCTGTAACCGCGACCGGGAGGTCGCGGAGAGCGGCTCCGTGATTTCTGAAGCCGCTCCCATATCCCACCTTTATCCGCAGCCTCCCGGCCACGGCTACCGCCACACACCGGAGTGCGAGCGGTGCTTACTTTTCGATGGTCACGTCGTAGGTCGCAGCTCCCGGATTATCGCCGGGGAGGCTGTCGCGGATACGCAGGATCACCATGGGGTAGTCCTTTTTCAGCCGGTAGTGGAAGGGATGCTTTTTGGTCCCGGGAGGCACCGTTTCGAGCAGCGTGGCCTGGCCGTTTTCAACGGAAAAAATGCCGAGGCTGAGGCCGTAATTGTCATTCGGCCCGGACATTTTCGTTTCGTCTGGATTGGCCAAATGATCGGGGTCCTGAACCTGACGATACCACTTGCCTTCCACGTACTGCAGAGTGATTCGCGTGCCGGTGGACAGAGAGCCTAGTTCCGCGCCGAATTTGGCGTTGGCCTTGATCTCCGTGCGAGTGGGCTTGGCCTTCGCATCGGTGCTGCCAAAGGGCACGGAGGCCGCGCCAGCCGGAGGCGTCGTGGGAGCGGGTGGCGTGAGCGAGGCCGTCTTGGCGGGAGCGGTTGGCGCGACGGGCGCGACGAGCGCAGCCGGGGCCGACTTGCCCGGAGCCAGCCGCTCGATGGCGGCTCGGACCGCGAGTGCGGAGTCGAGCTTCCCGAGTTTGGTCTCGTCGGTGAGCACCGATTGCAGTTGGCGAACGGCCTTGTCCCGCGCGGCGGCGACTTCGCGCTCATAGGTGCGCACCGCATAGTCCGCAGCCGGGGGAAGCGGTGGTTCATCCGCCGGAACCGCCACGGCGGTGCAGAGAAGAACGGCCGGAAGGCAAAGGGAGTGACAAATCGAGCGCATGATGGAACAAGGTTGGGAGCGGCAAACGGGGCGTCCTCAGAGTCTCCTCATGGACATGACCGGTCAAGCGCCGAACGGCGTCACGAGCGGCAAGCCATGGGCATCGGCAACGGCTTTGTGCACAACGGCGCCGTCAAACACATTGAGGCCGCCGAGGAGATTGCGATCCCGCTGGAAGGCGCCCGGGATGCCGTGGTCGGCAATCGTTTCGATATAGCGGTAGGTGACATTCGTGAGCGCCTGCGTGGCGGTGCGCGCATAGGCAGCGGGCATATTGGCCACGCAGTAATGAGTAACGTCCTCCTCCACGTAAATCGGGTCGTGGTGCGTGGTGGGGCGCGAGGTTTCGGCGCAGCCGCCCTGATCGATGGCGATGTCGACGAACACGCTGCCGGGCTTCATCACGCGCATCATTTCGCGGTTGATGAGCTTCGGGGCCTTGGCGCCGGGGACGAGGACGGCACCGATCAGCAGGTCCACCTCGGGAAGCATGTCGAGGATGTGGGCCTGATTGGAATAAAGCGTGTGCGCGGTTTGCAGCGTGATATCGAGGAAGCGCATGCGCTCGACGTCGACCTCGAGAATGGTGACGTCCGCGCCTAAGCCGGTGGCCATGCGCGCGGCATTCACGCCGGCGGTGCCGCCGCCGATGACGACGACTTTTCCCGGCAAAACGCCCGGCACGCCGCCGAGCAGCACGCCGCAGCCGCCGTGATGCTTCGCGAGATAGACGCCGCCGACGAGGACGCTCATGCGGCCGGCAATTTCGCTCATCGGCTCCAGCAAGGGCAGGCGCCGGTTCACCTCCACCGTCTCATACGCAATGCCCGTGCAGCGCGTGGCGGCCAGGGCCTCGGTGAGCCGTTTGCTGGCGGCGAGATGCAGATAGGTGAAAAGGATCTGGCCCGGGCGCAGGAGCGGCCACTCGCTCTCCAGCGGCTCCTTCACCTTCACGATCATCTCGGCCTGCGCGAAGACCTCCTCGTGCGTGGCCACGATCTGCGCCCCCGCGCGGGCGTATTCCTCATCCGGAAAGCCGCTGCCGGCGCCGGCCTTGGTTTCGACCACCACCTTGTGCCCGCGCTGGCTGAGCTGGTAGGCGGCGCTGGGAAGAAGGGCCACGCGGTTTTCCTGGGCTTTGATTTCCTTGGGTACTCCGATGATCATAAAGTGGGTTTAAATGATGGGCCGACGCCTTGTCCAATTTATTGGAACCTGTTCCAAAATCCGGAAAAGCCCGATTCCTGAAACACCCGAAAGTGCTAGCTCTCCTTCAGCGAGAGCGAAATGCCAAAGACGCGCCAGCTGTTGGCCTCCATCACGTACTGCAGATTAAAAAACAGCCGCAGCGGCGTGGGCGGTGTGGTGACGCCGACGAAGACGAAAGTATCCACCGTGCCCCTGAGCGTGAGGATGCCGCCGGAGGTGATAAAGGCTGGGGCATCGAGCAGCAGCTTTTTGTCTTTGATCGGCGTGAGATCCACCCGCCGATCGACGAAACCTTGAAACTCGCCGGTGAGCGCGGCGACGGTCAAACGCTCGTCCCGATTGGCAAAATCCTTCCGTTGCAAATTTTGCATGGTGGGAACCATGTAGCGGTCCGAGAGCGCGAGCATGGGCGCCGCCTCCGCGGCCCCCTCCGGCTTTCCTCCTCGGAATTTCCAGCGATCGGAGACGAAATCGTAGAACGGCTTGAAGTCACGCGCCTTCACGCAGGCGTCGAATCTCAAAATGGTGGTCTCCACCAATTTGCGCAGTTGCTCCTCCGTCGGCATCACCAATCGCACGGGCTCAAGGAAGGTGCGGGAATCGGCGGAGGTCGCACCATCTTCCGCGCGGGCCTTGACCTGGAAAAGATCATCGCCTTTCGGCAGCCCCGGCAGAGGGCGGCGGACCTCCAGGACGCGCCAGCCGCCGCTCTCATTCACCATGGTCACGGTCAGCGTGCCGGTCACTTCCTTGCCATCTTCCACCGGCACGGAGAAAGCGCCGGTCAATTGGGTGGCGCGCCCCTTGATCTCCGCCTCAGTCCATTGCAAATGAATGTCGTGGTCGAGCCCGAGTTCGCGCACCCGCGCCTCGAAATATTTCGCGGAACGCTCCAACTGAAATCTATCCGCCGTGGATTCATAGGCCTCGGCAAATTTGCCCTGCACACAAAGATTGAAAAACCGGCTGGCGCCCTGCTGCGGGGTTTCCGATTTGGAACAACTGGCCAACGCGGCGCACAGCAGGAGGAGAAAGAGGCGGAGAGACGTCACGGTCTTGGTGGCGATTAACGGAAAAGCGAGTTACTTGCTCCACTCCAGCATGCGGCGGAGAGGCTGCTCGGCGCGGGCGCGGATGGGCTCCGGGATTTCAATGCGCGGCTCCAGATCCCGGAGGCAGGCGTGGAGCTTTTCGAGCGTGTTCATCTTCATGTAGCGGCAGTCGGCGCACGCGCATTGATCGGTGGGGCCGGGAATGAATTCCTTGTCCGGCACCTCGCGGCGCAAGCGGTGCAGCATGCCGCTCTCGGTGACGATGATGAAACTGCGGGCCGCGCTGCTCTTGCAGTAGGTGACCATTTTCTCCGTGCTGCAAACTTCGTCGGCCATGAGGCGCACGGCGGTGGTGCACTCCGGATGCGCGACCACGGGCGAGCCGGGGTGGGTCTGCTTGATGCGCTCAATGGAATTGCGGGTGAACTCCACGTGCACGTAGCAGTTGCCCTTCCAGAGTTCCATGGGGCGGCCGGTCTGCTGCATCACCCACTGGCCGAGATTGGCATCCGGCACGAAGAGAATGTTGCGATCCTTCGGCACGCGCTCGACGATCTTCACGGCGTTGCCGCTGGTGCAGATGACGTCGCTCAGCGCCTTCACGCCGGCGGAGCAATTAATATAGGCGACGACGTAGTAGTTCTTGTCCGCGTGCGTCTGGAGATAGGCGGCGAGCTTGTCCGGTGGGCAGGAATCGCTGAGCGAGCAGCCAGCATCCAAATCGGGCAGGACGACGGTCTTGGCGGGGTTCACGATTTTCGCGGTCTCCGCCATGAAATGGACGCCGCAGAAAGCGATGACCTGGGCGCTGGTCTCCGCCGCCTTGTAGCTCAGCCCGAGCGAGTCGCCGACAAAATCCGCGAGTTCCTGAATCTCCTTCACCTGATAATTATGGGCGAGGATAACGGCATTGCGTTCGCGCTTCAGCAGCTGAATTTCGGAAATGAGATCGAGGCCGGCAATGGGCATGCCTCACTCATAGGTCCGACCGTGCGGCGATGCAAGTGGGAGGGTTCGAGTTCCCTCTTGCTATACTTCCTTAAGCGGCGGACCACTGATTACCTCGGGCCAGGGACCGGGGCATGGTGCTCTCTTTACTGCGCCCCGTTGGGGCGCCATAGAGTCAGCTCGTTTTCTGAGCCGACAGCTCGAGGACGGTGACGGAAGCAGGCGGGAAGCTGTATGGGGCGTCGAGGTTCACAGCCAATTCGCGCACTTTCATCGGGTCGTCCTCGGCTGCGGTGATCTCGGCCTGAGGATTCGCCGCGATTTCGAAACCCTTCGCGGACGCCACGCGGAAGCCGTCGATGGCCAACCGGCCGGGCTGCGCGCGGGTGCGGTGCGTATTGACGACGTGGAGGAAGAATTGGTCCTCCGTGCGGCTGGCGGTGACATCGAGTTCAGCCGGGCCGCCGGCCACGCGCACAAACTGGCGGCCGGTGTGTTTCCGGTAGAGCGCGGTGACTTTGCCGAGCGGCATGATGTAGGCCTTGCCGCCGGGCGTGGGGAGCATGATGACATTCGTCTGCCAGCGCGTACCGCAGAAGTCGCCGAGATTGGCGATCTTCAGCAGGTCGCCGTGGCGTTGGTGAAGGTTGAGGAAGCGCGCATAGGCCACGCCCGTCGCCCACGCGGAATTCAGATCACAGCGATTGCGCCCGCGCATGGTGTAGTGGCTCTCGGTCATCGCGAGCGGAAACTTGTATTTTTCCACCTGGCCGCGGATGGAGACGATTTTGTCCTCGTGCTTTTTAACCGAGCCCATGAGCGCCTGCCACGTGGCCTCAGGGTCGCGCGCATAGTCAGTATCATTCAGCGGCTTGCCGGGGTCGAAGAGATGATGGAACGCAAGGTAGTTAATATGCTCGCCGGCTTTCTCGATCATCTCCGGCGCCCAGCCACTGTCGCCCCAGCCGATGAATTTCAACGCGGGGTCCACCTTGCGCATGGCCTGGCTGAACTCGATCGTCTTGCGCACGGCCCAATCCTTTTTGAAGCGGCTCGGTGAATAGGAAGTCTCGTTCCCGAGCTGCCAGACGCGAATGGGAAAGGGCTCGCGGAAGCCGTGGCTGATGCGCTCAGCGTTACCGGGGTTGTTGCAGTAGTCGACCCAAGCGGCGGCCTCGGCGGCATTACCGGAGCGCTCCTCACCGAGTTCGTTGATGGACCAGCGCGGGTCGCCCTCGGACTCGAAGTTGACGCACATGAGCGGCTCGGCCTGCACCTGGCGGCAGAAGTCGAGAAACTCGGCGGTGCCGATTTGATTGGTCTCCACGCCGCCCCACTGCAAATTGTGCATGGGCTTGCGACTCGCGCGCGGACCGACGGCTTCCCGCCAGCGATAGTAGGCGCTGAAGAGGCCGCCCCAGCGGAGCATCGGCGGCGCAAGTTCCTTGGTCGCGGCAAGGAGATCGGGCCGCCACTTTTGCTCCATATGATTCCAGCTCGCCTCCACGGAGCCGTCGGTCGTGCCGAGGGGCTCCATGAACTGCATATAGAGCCAGGGCGAGAGCTCGAAGAGCGGCTCCGGCGCGATGGTGAGCGTGGGGGCAGCGGGATCGTCCGCCTGCGCGAGATGAGGCCTGGCGAGCGCGCCGGCCGTGACAGTGGCGAGGGTGCGGAGGGCGTGACGGCGAGTGACCGGAAGCGGTGGAATGGTGGCCATGGTTCAGGGCGAAGCGCGGAACGTAGCGAGGCGGAGGAGGAGCGTCGAGACGCCGGCGATATCCGGATTGGCGCCCGGGCTATCCGATTTGGGTCCGCGTTTTGCACAGGTGTGAAGTCCTTGGATCCGTCCAAGGAAAAACTAAGCTGCATCACGACGCTCTGTGGGTCTGTTGCCGCGGCCGGGAGGCTGCGGATTTCGACCGCGACTTTTCGCAAACCAGAGTGGCTTGAGAAACAGCGCAACTGTTCTCCGCAGCCTCCCGGCTGCGGCGACAGACGCCCCCAAGCAGAAGGAGCGGCTCCAACTTTCTTTAAACTGCCTATCGGGAAGCAGCGGCGCCCGTCCCGAGCGCCACGCGCTCCTCCGCGGAGAGCGGGCGATGGCGCGGGATCTCCGCTTTGAAATCGCCGAGGCTGGGCCATTGCAGGTGCTCGTTTAGATCGACCTCGGCCGTGACGACGGTACCCCATTCCTTCGCCTGCGCGAGCGGCTGGCCATCGTGCCCCCAAATGGCGGAGAGGATCCAATTGCGCTCCGGCGCTTCGTAGGTGCTGCTGACGAGGTAGACGCTGTTTTCACAGGCCCGCGCGGAGGCAAGCAGCGGATTGCAGCCCCACACGGGCCAGGCGATGACTTCGGCGCCGCGGTTACCCAACTCGCGCGCGACCTCGGGAAAAAAGCCGTCGTAGCAGACCATCATGCCAAGTTTGCCGAAGCGGGTGGTGAAGACGGGGTAGTCGTGTCCCGGCGTGACGCCGGCGGCGATCTCAGAACGCGGCAGCGCCACTTTGCGGTACTTGCCAACGAGCTTTCCATCCGGGCCAAGCAGGGCGGCCACGTTGTAGATGAGATGACCCTCGCGCTCGATGAGACCGGCGACGATGTAGAGATTTTGCTCCTTCGCGAGCGCGCCGAAGTAATCGGTGGAGGGGCCGGGCATGGGCTCCGCGCAATCGGCATAGGTTTTATGCGTGCCGTAGTAAGTAAGGGTCTCGGGGAGGACAACGAGATCGGCGTGCTGTTTGGCAGCCTCGGCGATGATCGGGGCAAATTCGGCGCGGTTTTGCTCCGGGGATTTGCCCTGCGGGCGGTAGTGCACTGAGGCCAGCCGGACTTTGCGCTCGGCGGGTTTGTCGCTGCGTTCGAGGCGGACATCGCTCCAACAGACCGTGGCGCGGGGCTCCCATTGCAAACCGAGCTCGATGCGGGCCTGCGTGGCGCCGGCGGGCACATGGTACGTGCCGGAGACCGGCGTCCAGCCATGCGCGTCGCGGGCGCCTTCCGCGGGATACTCAGGCTCAGCGCGCGACCTCCAGCCTTTGAGCACGCTGGTAACGGTGGGGCCGTCAAAGGCCACCTGGTTGCCGGCCGCATCCTGCCACAGGATGCGCACGACCGTGCTGCGGCGTGGGGTGGAAACATGCTCATCTTTTCGCCAAGCCTCAAACCGGTAATAGTCGCCACCTTGGACCGGGACGGTCTTGAACCATTGCCCGATCAGGCCTTCGCGCTCGTCGGCGGCGATCACCAGCGCTCCCCCACCCTGCCGCCCGCTCTTTTCCTCGAAGCGAAACTGCGGGGCCACTTCGTCCCGCGGCGCGGCGTGCTGCCAGGAGGCATCGACAAGATCAGGCGCGGCGCCGAACAAGGCGGGCGCGGTGACCGCGAAGAGGAAGAGGAGTCGGCGGAGGAGTTTCATAGGCGTTCCGAGAAGTGGCCGGCGGGCGCTGGCGCTCTTAGACGAGCGGCGTAAGACCGGGCATGGCGACCGGCGCGACGGGCAGCGACATGTCCCAGTCGAGTTTTTCCGGGACGATGGATTCCTTGGAATTGAGCGCCATCTCCCAGGTGATCTCCTGGCCGGTATAGGCGGACATGCGACCCATCACGGCGAGCAGCGTGCTGGTGGCCATGCGCACGCCGTCGTTGATCGGCTTGCCCGCGCGAATGGAGGCGAAGAACTCGTTGTGCTCCACTTGGTACATATCCGCGGGGTCGCCGCTGTAGCGCCATTTTACGTTGCCCTTCGGATCCTTAATCACGAACTGCTTCAGCGAGCCGTTGATTTCGCACAGGCCTTCAGTGCCGAACATGGTGTCCGTATTATTTGCCGCGGTGCGATTCATTTGCCGGCTCGCATGAAAACCACGCACGCCGTTTTCGTAATCATACACGATGTCGAAGTGGTCGTAGATGTTGCCGTAGTCCACGCCGGTGCGGACCTGGCGGCCGCCGTGCCCGAGACACTTCATCGGCGGCTTATCGCCCATGACCCACGCCATTTTATCGAGGCTGTGGCAGGCTTGCTCCACGATGTGATCGCCGCTGAGCCAGGTGAAATAATACCATCGCCGGAGCTGCCATTCGAGGTCGCGCGGGGTATTGGCGCGATTCCATTTCGGATACCGATCCACCGTGCCGGTGTTGTAGGTGTTATAGTTTGCCAGCACTTGGCCGATCGCGCCGTCAGCCATGCGCTGGAAGGTCTCGCGCATGGCCGGATGGTAGCGCCAGCAAAAGCCGGCGACGACGCCGAGGTTCTGGCGCTTTGCTTCCTCCACCGTCTGCATCACCGAGCGCACGCCGGCGGCGTCCGTGGCCATCGGCTTTTCGAGGAAGCAGTGTTTTCCGGCCGCGACGGCGGCTTTGAAATGCTGCGGGCGAAAGGCCGGCGGGGTGGTAAGCAGAACCACATCGACTCCGCTATCGATCACTTTTTGGTAGGCATCGAGCCCAACGAACTGGCGCTCTTTCGGCACGTCGACTTTCTCGCCATGGATGGTCTTCAGGTTCTCCAGACTGCCCTGCAGCTTGTCTTCGAAGGCATCGCCCATCGCCCATAGGACCACGTTGGGGTCCGCGCGGAGAGCTTGATTGGCGGCCCCGCTGCCGCGGCCGCCGCAGCCAATGAAACCGATCTTGAGGCGGTCGCCAGCATGGGCTGCGCTCAGGATCGCAGGAAAACCGGCGGCGAGGGCCGCGGCGGAGGATGCTTTGAGAAAATCGCGGCGGGTGGTGTTGGTGTTCATGGTCGGAGAGATGGGTCTATGGGCGCAGCCATTCGTCGCGGTGCGCGGCGATGAAGGCGTCGTCGGCGAGATGCGGGTAGGAGCGACACACGCGATCGATTTCCTCGCGCTGGCCGGGGCCGAACGTTTCCCGCGAGTCCAGGCACCAGATGCCCTCCAGCAATCCCTGGCGGCGCAGGATTTCATGGAGACCCGCAATGCACCCGGCAAAGCCGTTGGCGGCATCGAAAAAGGCGGCGTTGGCATCGGTCACTTCCACGTTGCGGCGGAGCAACTCGACGGGAATCGCTTCCCCCGCAGCCGCAACCCGCTGGCAGGTGGCGTGTAACTGGACCGCGGTTTGGGTCCACACAGCCCAATGGCCGAGCAGGCCGCCAACGATGCGCCGCTCCACCGGCTTTCCATTCACGACAAAGCGAAAGGGCGTGAGTAAATCCAGGACGATGTTGTCGTCGTTGCCGGTATAGAGCGCGATGTCGTCGCGCCCCGCCTCCACCACCGCACGGATGACGTCGAGGGTTTGGTAGCGATTGAACGGGGCAATCTTGATGGCCTGCACCGCGGAGATTTCCACGAAGCGCCGCCAGAACCGATAAGACAGGCGTCGTCCGCCGGCGGCCGGCTGGAGGTAAAATCCGATGAGCGGAATAATACCGCCGATGGTTCGACAATGAGCGAGCAATTCATCCTCCGTCGCCTCCGCGAGAGCGCCGAGGCTGAGCAAGCCGGCATGGTAGCCCAGTTCTCGCAAAAGCGCAGCCTCAGTCACGGCCTGCGGTGTCTTTCCACAAATGCCGGCGATCCGGACCAACGCCTCGCCCGCGTTCCGATCAACCCGGGCCATTTCTTCCGCGGTGAGGGATAGAATGGGTTTCAACAATCCCACTTTGGGATCGCGGATGGCAAACTGCGTGGTGTGCACCCCCACGGCGAGCCCGCCCACGCCGGCGGCGGCGTAGTAACGAACGAGCGCGCGCTGGCGCCGCTCATCCAGGCGGCGGTGGGCATCCAAGGCGAGTGGGCACGCGGGAATCGCCACGCCCCGCCGAAGCGTTTCCGCTGGATCAATATTTGCCATCGCGGCGTTCGAAATGGGTGGGCTTGCCGGAATGCTCGCCTCCACACTGCACCCAGGCGGCAACCCAATCCATCATCTGCTCGACCGACACCCGGGGCGGGCCAAACAAGCGATGCGCCTTTTCCGCGTTGCCGAGGCAGGCGGTTTCCATTTCCTCGCCGCAAAATTTGGGCGGGCGGCCCAGGCGCCGGCCCATGGCCTCCGCGACCTCGCGAATGCTGAGGGTCTGCGGACCGGTCACGTTGAGGAGGAAAGGCGGAGAGGCTGCGTGCTCGAGGGCCAGCAAGGTGGTGGCGTTGTTATCGCCCTGCCAGATCATGTTGAAGTGGCCCATGGCGAGATCGATCGGCTCACCCGCATGCACTTTGTGCGCGATATCGACGAGCACGCCGTACCGCAACTCGGACGCGTAGAACAAGCGGATCAGGGCGACCTCGGCGCCTTCCGTCCGGCTGAAATACTCAAACATGCGCTCTCGTCCCAGACAGCTCATGGCATATTCCCCGACCGGTTCCGGATCGTCTACTTCCGAGCAGCCACGGCCCGTAGCGTTCGACATCCCGTACACGGCGCCGGTCGAATACGCCACGATGCGGCTACGCCGAAACTTGCGGCACACCACGGAAGGCAGCCAGGTATTGATGGCCCACATGTCCGCCGCGCGGTCCTGCGAACCGAATTTCAGCGCCGGCAGATAGATGACGTTGGGAGCATCCGGTAATTTTGCCAGCGCCGCTTCGTCCAGTAGATCACACCGAATCGTCTCGACACCGTGGGCCTGAAGGCCGGCCTCCTCGCGGCCGGAGGAGAAACGCGAGACACCGATGATCCGCCGTGAAGTCCCGGCCACATCCGAAGCACGCTGGGCCATCCAGGCCAGCGACGGCCCGATTTTGCCGCCGACACCGAGGAAAATGATGTCGCCGGAAACGCGGCGCATCATTTCCACGACGGCATCCGAGGGTTCGCTCAGCATCGCTTCGAGTTGCGCAACGGTCTGGATCACCCCGTTCACGTTCGATTTCATACCGGAAGGAATACGCCACCGGAAGAAGCGAACAAAGGGGCGTGGCACTTAACCCGTTTAACGCCGCCGTTATAGAACCGGGGATTCTTTTCCTTTTTAAGGACCGGGGCCCGCCGGACCACCGGCGAGCAGCGTCGCTCCATCCTGCCAAAGGGCATCGAGCAACAGGGTCTGGGGCGCGGCCGGTAACCCGCGCTCATTGCGCTGGATGCCGCCGACCAGAAAGTCGACGGCGGCCGCGCCAATGGCCGGAGGATCGTGATAAATCCCGGCAAATTCCCCCGACCGATCCGGATTCCACAGGTGGACAAAACCCACATCCTCCGGTACGCGGCGGCCGAGATTTTTCAGCCATCCGATGATCGCGGGTTCGTAGCTGAGGATGACCTCCGGGCGGTTGGCCTTGAACCATTTGGCGAACCGCGCCTCGGTCCATTCCCGTTCCTCGATGACCAACGGGACGGTGCGCACGGAGGCGGCGGCCTGTTCCTGCTCCCAGATGAAGGCGGCGCCCCACTGGTGATCCACACGGGAATCCTGGTCTGCGTGCATGGCCAGCCCCAGGCGCCGGTAGCCCATCTTGCGCAAGCGCTGCACCGCCATGCGCATGGCCAAAAAGCGGTTCGTGGTGACCCGATGGATGAGCGGTTGGAGGAGGGAATGACCGATGGCGACGGAAGCGAAATTGGCCCAGTCCATTTCCAAATGTCCGCGGGCGGCGGGGAGCGGCGCGACGATCACGCCGGGGATGCCGCGCGTGAACAAAATCGAGCTGAGTTTCTGCCCGGTCACCTTGAGATCCCCGAGCCAGAACTGCTCCAATTGGTAACCCAGCTGCTCGGCCCGCGCCGTCGCGCTGGCGAGCAAATCGTCGGACAAATAGCACTCCCAATCGCTGCGCCGCGCAAAATTCACAATCATCGCCAGCGTGAGGTGCGTGGGCCGCCCCACATGGGTGGCGCGGTGATAGCTCATGAGCGCGGAGACGAGCGGATTCGGCCGGTAGCCCATCTCGCGCGCCAGCTGTTGAATGCGCTCCCGGGTCGACAGCGGGATGCTCGCGTGGTTGCGCAGCGCGAGCGAAACAGTCGCTTTGCTGACTTCGGCGCGATCGGCAATGTCTTGCAAACGAACGGGGCGCGGCGGCTTCATTGAACGCGTTAAGTAATCCGCGCTTTGAGAGATTTCAAGACCGAGGGTTAATGGGGCATGCCATTGATGAGCCGAGTCTTCTTCCAAGCCCTGTTTACCGCCGCCATGGTCCCGGTCGCCTTCGCAGCGGACGAAGCGGCCGCGGCATCCAAAACCGAGCCCGTCCTCGGTTTGCCCACGCTGCACTCGATCGGCATGCATTGGATCATCGCCGGCGATGCCAACCAAAATGCGCAAGTGCGCGTGACCTGGCGGTCCGGGAACGGAGCCTGGCACGAAGGGCAACCGCTCTTGCGCGTGGAAAAGGACGCCCAAAAGCCGGAGAAGGGCCACGGGAGCATCGATGTGCCCGAGGGCGCGCGACTCTATGCGGGGAGCCTGCTGCTTCTGCAGCCGAACATGAACTACGAGATCAAACTCAGCCTCGTGGACCCGGACGGCGGCAGCCTGGAGAAGATTTTGAAAGCCCACACCGCCGCCGAACCCACCGACCCGAAGGGCGCTACGGTCTACCATGTGGCGCCGGGGGATGGCGGCAGCCGCGGCACGGCGGCGGCTCCCTTTCTTGGTTTAAAAACCGCGGAGAAACACGCCCAGCCGGGCACGATTTTCCTGCTGCATGCCGGCACTTATCCCGCCGAGACCGTTTTCAAACAAAGCGGGGAACCGGGCCAGCCGATCATCTGGCGCGCCGCCGGAGATGGCGAAGTAATCTTCGACGGCACCGCCCCGAAGGAAAATGCGGACCGCCTGATCACCGCGAGCGAGCTGCACGATGTGTGGTTTGAAGGACTCACCCTTCGCCACGCGGACAAAGGACTGGTGGGCAACGGCAGCGCGCGCATCGTGGTCCGTGGCTGCCACCTGAGCGATGTGGAATACGGCATCGTGGTGACGCGCAATGAAGGCGATACGGTGCGCGGCTGGTTTGTCGCCGACAACGTCATCGAGGGCATCTCCACGTGGCCGCGCACCAAGGGCATCGAGAATGCGCGCGGTATTCAAATCACCGGCGAGGGCCATGACATCTGCTACAACCGCATCCGCGGCTTTGCGGACGCCATCGATACCTTCCCCTCCCCGCGCTGCACGGACATCGATTTTCACCACAACGAGCTCACCGAGTTGACCGATGATGGCATGGAACTCGATTACTCCGAACGCAATGTCCGCTGCTTTGAAAACCGGCTGACCAATGTCTTCCAGGGCATTTCCACACAGCCCGTCTTCGGTGGCCCGGTCTACATCTTCCGCAACGCGCTCTACAATGTCGGGCACGAGCCGTTCAAGCTGCACAACAGCCCCTCGGGCGTGCTCATCTACCACAATACCGTGGTCAAACACGAAGAGCCGATCTCCGTGCAGACCGGCGCTCCGATTCGCAATTCGCGGATGCGCAATAATCTCTTCATCGGCCACGGCGGCCCCTACGCGTTTGAAAGCTCGGCCAAGATGAAGGACTGCGACTTTGACTACGGTGGCTTTGGCGGCGGCCCGTGGAAGATGTTCCTCAAATGGAACAACGAGCGCTACGCGACGCCGGACGAAGCCAAAGCAAAAGCTCCGGCCTGGAAGCATACGGTTATCCTCGATGCCGCGGCTACTTTTGCGCAAGGCACCCTGCCCCCGGCGGATGAAAAGCCCATCCAGAAACCAATGGACCTTCGCCTCAAAACCGGGAGCGCCGCGATCGATGCGGGGGAAGTTTTACCCGGCGTGAACGACAGCTTTGCCGGCAAGGCGCCCGATCTCGGCGCTTACGAATGGGGTGCGGAACTTCCCGCCTACGGCCCGCGCAAATAGCACAAGTTTCTTTCCAGCCATGAATCTCGTCCGACCTCTCGCCACCTGCGCCCTGGGCATCCTGAGCCTCTCCGCCGTCCACGCGGAGATCGACAACCTCAAGGTGGTCACCGACGCCTCGCCGGATTACTCCGACATGGACAGCCTGATCCACAGCGTGACCGCCCGATGGGAGAAACCGGAGGAGAAATGCTGGGCGATGTTTTACTGGAACCATCTCGCGCGGCGGCAAACGAACCCCATCATCCTGCACGGCTTCGCGCTGACGGATCCCATCCGCCAATTCAACGACTACGGCTACACGATGTGCAGCACGAGCTCGGGCATCAATTGCTCCATCTGGGATGCGATGGGCCTCAAGACCCGCTACTGGGATCTCTCGCTCCACACGGTGTCCGAAGTGCAGTACGGGGGCCGCTGGCACGCGTACGACAACAGCCTCTCCACGCTCTATTCCCTGCCGGATGGCAAGACGATCGCGGGCATTGAGGACATCGGCAAACCCGGCGCCGGCGAAGAGACCGGCGGGAAGGAAGTGCCGGGCTATATTGCCAAATATCACTGCCTGAACGCGACCGGACCCACGAAAAGTTTTGTCACCGGCTCCGATGCGATGCGCAGTCTGGACGACGAGGTGAAAGTCTACAATCCGGCGACGCTGAAGTACCGCGATTACTACTACGACTGGGACCGCGGCCATCGCTACATCCTGAATTTGCGCGAGGGCGAAGTGTACACACGCAGCTATACGAGCCTCGGGGACGAGCCCGGGTTTTTCGTGCCGAACAACAACGGCAAGGACCCGGAGAAAGTGGGCCATTTCAACCAGCGCGGGAATGGCGTGCGCACTTTCAAGCCCGCGCTCACCAGCGCACGGCTGCCGAAGGTCGCGCACTCGATGTCCGGCGTAAAGATGCTCGTGCCATCCGGCATCGCGCCGGCGAACGCCACGCAGCCGGGCGAAGTCATTTTTAAAGTGGAAGGCGCCAACGTCATCACGCGCGTGGGCATCGATGCCGCCTTCGCCCGTAGCGCGGCCGGCGATATCTCCAGTATCGCCGTAAGCACCACCAATGGCCTGCACTGGGAAGAGGTGTGGAAAGGCGACGGAACGGGCGACGTGGCCGCGAACCTGAAGCTGCTCAAAGAAGTAAATGGCGCCTACGAGGTGCTCGTGAAAGTCACGCTGCAGGGTGGCGCACAGCTCAAGGACATCACGTTTGAGACCATCACCCAGCTCAACGCCAAGACCCAGCCGAAGCTGAATCTCGGCAAGAACACCATCTACCTCGACGCGGGCCGCCAGACAGGGTCCATCGTCTTTTGGCCCGAGCTCATGGCCGGCCACGCCGAGCCGTATATCGTTGAGCAACACAACACGAAATCAAAGGACAAGAACGCCGGCTACATGCCGACGCTCGTCGCCGAGAAGGCGAAGGAAGAGGCCTGGGTGGTCTTTCGCATGGACGCGCCCCGCGACCTCACGCGCGTGGTGTATGGCGGGCGCTTTTACAATCGCGCGCCGAAATCGCACATCGACCTGCTGTATTCCTTCGATGGCGGCAAGACATGGACCACGAGCTACTCGCTGACCGACACCAGCAAGCCATGGGACGTGATCCACTACGAGACGGTGGATAAAGTGCCCGCCGGCACGCGCTCCGTGCTGCTCAAATATTTATGGAATGGCTCGCAGGCCGGCAGCGATGCGTGCGGCATTTTTGCGGCACGCATGGAAGCGGACTACCAAAGCGCGGATCCCACGTTCCACCCCCTCGAGGTCACCTTCACGTGGCGCGAAGAGCAGGCGGACTATTCCAAGGTGGAGCGCAGCCACACCGAACTCGTCACCAAACTGCCCTACCAATATACCATTAACGTCGGGGGCGCGGATCACCCCGACATGGCGTCGTTGCGCGTGAATCTGCAGGGTGCGGTGCCCAGCGTGAAATACGGCTACTCCGACGGCAAAGATGCGGGCAGCGAGAAGTTCGTCGGCCAATGGGTCACGCTCGGTCGCAACCTCGCGGAGGGCAAATCCTACACACTCTCCCTGCCCTCCGAGACGCAATGGAACTCCGGCGATCCCGATGGCCGCAAGCTTACGGACGGCGTCTTCGGCCCGAGCTTTGCGGGCGGAACCTCCTACAGCTTTGGCGCACTGTGGAGCGCGAAAAAGAATCCGGTTATCACTCTGGACCTCGGCGCGTCCACCACGTGCGCGAGCTTCGGCCTGAACTTCCACGGCTACCAATGGTTCGATGCGCTCAAGGGCAAGGTGACCGACAAAGTGGAGGTGCTCATCTCCGATGACGGCAAGAGCTACCAATCCGTGGGCTTCCTCAAAACGGATCTGCGCAACAAGGATCTCCCGGTGAATTTCATGCTGCCGGACAACGAGCAACTCACCGGCGCAACCTTCCGTTGTGTGCCGCCAAAGCCGGTGCCGGCAAGGTTCGTGCAATACAAGGTGACGAGCAATCGTATCTTCGTGGCCACGGAAATCGAAGTTCTCAACGAGTTCACCACCCGCCCGTTTGACTTGCGCATCGCCCTGCCCGATGAAGCGCTCGCGGGCAGCCCGAAGCGCTAACCTCCACGCCAGCGGACTCCCCGAGAAGACCAACAGGGCACGTTACATCAATCGCCAACTCGAGGGCAATGTCGTGCGTCCAGTGAAATTTTACCGAATTAAAGCCGATAGTTCGACGTCATCAAAAAGACCGAAACATGCCCCGCGTTCGTCACCTTCAACGGGTCCCCATTTCAGGGAACGTATCGAATTCACGGTCCGGGCTCGCTCGTTGCGTGCAAGCGCCTGCGCGGGCCATGTTCGCACGCCGCGTCACGTATATTTCGCAAAACTCAGCGGGACGTTAAACGAGTTCAGCGGCACATGATTTGACTTGAGTCGTCCGATGTTCGAGTGATCGCCGCGCAGGTTTTCAGCGACCTGCCCTGACCAATCGAGCACGCGTGAAAAGGGCCTCCGGCCAGCGCCGGATGCCAGTTGCCTCATCCACTATGCGCCAACCATCCGCCAACCGCTCCGTCTTCTCGCGAAGGAAGTTCATCCTCGCCATCTCGTGCGTGGCTCTGCTCGCCACGCTCACTGCCGCGCCTCAAGCCAAGGCCGCGCTGCTCACTTGGGATCCCGGCGTCACCGGCGGGCTCATTCCGGGCGGCGACGGCACGTGGGATTTCGCGGTCGGTCCCATGCCCTGGTACAATGCCGCGCTGCCCGGCAATGTCGCCTGGACGGACGGCAACGACGCGCTCTTCGGCGGCTTGGGTGGGACGGTGAACGTCGGCGCCGCCGTCGCTCCCCTCTCCCTCAAATTCGACGCCAACTACACCCTCAGCGGCTCGGCGATCACCACAGCCACCGTGATGGTGAAAGCGGGCACGACCACCACGGTGAACAACGCCTTCAGCGGCGCCGGCGGCCTCACCATCGGCATTGCCAGCACGTCGACGTATGCGGGCACGCTGATTCTCAGCGGCGCGAGCACCTACACGGGCACAACGTTGATCAACAGCGGCACGGTCAAGCTCGGCACCGACAACGCCCTGCCCATCGGCACGACCCTCAGCAGCAGCGGCAACCCGGGCGGCGTCCTCGATCTCAATGGCTTCAGCCAAATCCTCGCCGCCATCACCGGCGCGAGCCAGGGCACCATCACGAATACGAGCGCGACCCGCTCCACCCTCACGATTGGCTCCCCCTCGAACTCCTCCCAGGTCCTCGCGGGCAATCTCAACGTGACCAAAACGGGCACCGCAACCTGGAACCCGGCCATCGCGCATACCTTCACCGGCATCCTTACGCTCGCTGGCGGCACCACCACCGTTTCCAACAACAATAATATGGGCGCCATCGGACAGGCCACTGTGGCGCTCGATGGCTCGGGCACGAATGCGCCCATCCTCACGTTTAACGTCACCGCGTTTGCGCCCACCGCCGACTTCAATCGCAACTTCGAACTCGTCGGCACGGGTGGACGCTTCACGAGTTCCGGCGTGAAAGCCGCCAGCATCAGCGGGGCGATCAATGGCAGCGGCGATTTGCGCTATGGCTCGGCCACGCAAGGCGCGCTCATTCTCGCGGGCAACAATACCTACACGGGGCTGACAAAAATCGAGAACACCGGCACCTCGCTCATCGCCGCCAGCGATCAGGCGTTCGGGGCTTCCTCCATGATCTCCCAAGGCGGCACCTCCATTTCGGCAACGGTGGGTTTTCAAAAATCGCTCACCAATCAAAACATCAACCTCGGCACGACCACGAGCATCACCTTCCAGGCGCCGAACAACGCCAATGGCCTGGGCTCGATCCACAATTTCAATGGCGACAACAGCTTTGCGGGCAACATCATCATGTCCGCGAACAATCAGCTTTATGCCGCGGAAACGGGCAGTTCGCTGTTGCTGAAAGGAGTGATCAGCGGCTCGGCCTCCCGCCCCTTTATCAAAGGCTATGGCGGCATGATCATCCTTTCCGGCGCCAATACGTACGGCGGCGCCACCACCATCAACAACGGCACGCTGCGGCTCGACTATAGCCAGTCCCCCACCCCCACGAGCAACATCATCAACAACGCGGTCAACTCCTCCGCGCTCATCCTCGCCGGCGGCACACTCGAGGTAAAAGGCCGGCCCGGAGGCATCGCGAACAACCAGCAATTCGCCGGCATGACCGTGAATGCCGGGTCCTCGGCCGTGAACGTGATCCAAAATGGAAACACGCTGGCGGTGAGCATGAACCTCGGCGCGCTCAATACCCGCGCCGTGGGCGGCACGGTGGATTTCACGCTGCCCACGATCGGCTTCATCAATACGTCCACCGGATCGGCCAGCGCCATCCTCACTGCAAATAGCAGCGGCGTCGCGTATGCCACCGTCGGCGGCAATGATTGGGCGGCGAAAGACAGTACCAATACCTTTATCGTCGGCGGCTCCACGATCGCTGGATTCTACACACCGAATGACGCTTCCACGCTCTCCGGCAATGCCGACATGGCCGGCGGCGTGGACACGGATCTCGGCGCGACCTTCCCCGTCATCACCAGTCTCCGCTTCAACAATTCGACGGGCCGCAGCATCACCAATGGCACGCTGCAAACGGGGGGCATCCTCGTCACCACCGGCGTGGGCGCGAATCCCACCAGCATCACGAACGGCTTTCTCCTCGGCACTCCCGGCAAGGATTTGGTGATCGTGCAAAACAATGCGGGCGCGGGCCGCGCGCTCACGATCAGCTCCACCCTCCCCGACAACGCCGCCAGCGGCCTCACCAAAGCGGGCCCCGGCACCGTCAATCTCACCACCGCCAATACCTACACGGGCGTGACCACGGTGACCAATGGCGTACTCGAATTGAGCGACCCGAATGCGCTGCCCGGCGGCATTGGCGCCGCGGGCGGACTCAGCAACCTCACGCTAAAAGGCGGCGTCGTGGGCCTCGCCGGCAATTTCTCCCGCGGCTTGGGCACGGGCCCGACGCAGGTGCAATTCACCGGCAACGGCGGCTTTGCAGCCTATGGCGCGGATCGCACGGTGAATTTCGGCGCCACCGCCACGTGGGCGACCTCCTCGTTCGTCCCCGCCGGGTACGCACTGCTGCTGAGCGCGTCCGACGCCACGCACATGGTTGATTTCCAAAGCCCGCTCTCGCTGCTCAGCGGCACCAATCCGCAGCTCCGCGAGATCCGCGTGGCGGATGGCGCCGCAGCCACCGATGCCAAGATCAGTGGAGTCGTCAGCGGTGCCTCGGGCATCATGAAGACCGGGCCGGGCACCCTCGAACTCAGCGCCACGAACACCTATGACGGCGCGACGGAAATCGACGAGGGCACGCTGCTTCTCTCCGGCACGATGGACGCCATTTCCAGCGGCGCGGGCACGGGCTTTTTCGTCAACAATGGGAGTACGCTGCGTGTTTCCGGCGCGCCGGTCGCGTCGCACTATTTTGCCGTATCGGCCGGCACCGTGGAACTCACCAACTCGATCACCTACACCGCCCTGGGCCTGACGATGGGCGGCGGCGCGAGCGGCACGACTTCGCTCGTCACCACCGGGACGGGCACCATGGTGATCGGCGGCGATGGCGTAATCTATAATGGGCACTTCAACGGCGACAGCGGCGCGACCATCAGCGGCAATCTTTCCGTGGGGACCACGGTGAAGCCGTTTGCGATCAACGACTCGCCCGCGGCGGCGAACGATCTGCTCATCTCGGCCGTGATCTCGGGCGCGGCGGGCGGCATCACGAAATCCGGCAGCGGCACGCTGACGCTGGCCGCGGCCAACACCTACACGGGAGCCACCACGATCAATGCGGGCAAACTGCTCGTCACCGGTTCGCTCACCGGTATTACCGGGGCGGTCACGGTGAATGGCGGCGGCACGCTCGGCGGCACGGGCTCCGTGAGCCGGACGGTCACGCTGAGTGCAGGCGCCACGCTCGCCCCCGGCACGACGACCGGCACCTTCGATATCGCGAACACGCTCACCCTCGGTGCCGGCTCGATCCTGAAACTCGAGCTGGGTGGCAATACCCCGGGCGATGGCGCCGGCTTTTACGATCAGGTCAATATGACGGATCCCAGCAAGTCGATTGCGCTCAATGCCGCGGCCACGCTGAGCGTGAGTCTCGATGGCGGATACCTCCCGCTGAATAGCGATGTTTGCTACGTCCTCACGCGCGCCGACGCCGCGGCTTTCAGCGCCAGCTTTGCCAGCGCCGCGGAAGGTTCGACGATCGATTTTGGGGGCGGAGTCAGTGCGCAGATCACCTACGCCGCCAACTGGACGGGGGCGCAGGCGGGCAGTTCGCTTACCGGCGGGAACGACGTCGCGTTTTATAACTTCGTGGTCGTGCCGGAGCCGGCGACCTGTGCCACGCTTCTCCTCGGAATCGCGTCCCTCAGCGCCATGCGGCGGCGGCGCGTCTTGTGATTTAGAGCCTGTATGGGACTTTGAAATCGGCCCGAAGGGTCGTCGGCCAATAGCCGGGGGCTTCAGCCCCCGGCTATTGGCCGTCGACCCTTCGGGCCGGAAGAAACTTTTCGCGTTCGCTCTCGTTACGCTCGTGCTTTGGGCTGCGTGATGTGCGGTTCGCGCAGATAGAGCGGCTCCAAATCCCCTTCGGCCAGAATCCCCTTCCCTTGAGCCGCCAGCTCCGCCAGCCGGCTGGCGCGGGGCAGCACGACATCGGCGTGCAGAAAAGCCGGCACGAGGGCTGGGACGAAAACCGGCACCTGCGGCAAGGCGGCGAGGCGCTCTCTCAGCACGGGCTCGTCCAGCAGGAGCGGGCCTTCCACGCACGCGCCGTTTTCCACCAGGCTGAAATAGAACGTCTCCCGCCGCGCATCGCCGATCGCGAGGTAGCGGGGCGCGCTCGTCTCCAGCGCGGCAACGCTCGCCAGGCCGAGCAGACGCGCGCCGTCCGCGAGGGCCAGGCCCAGCGCGGCGGCGATGGAAATACGCACCCCGGCGTAGCTTCCGGGGCCAAGCCCGACGGCAATCGCATCGAGCCGGGGCGCCAGCGCGCGCGCGCGTTCGAGAATCGGGAACAGCGCGCTGCTGTGCGACCGATCCGCGGTGAACGCTTCATCGAGAATCAGCGCGCCATCGCGCCAGAGCGCCACGCTGCCGCGCGACGTTGAAGTTTCGAGGGCCAAAATGGTCATGACTCAATCTCCCGTTCCTCGCCCGCACTGGCCCGGAACCGCAGCCAGTGCGTGCCCCGGGGGAGCAGCGCGGGAAATTTCCCCGCCCACTCAATCGCCGCCACGCCGCCGCCATCGAGATAATCATCGAGCCCGATGCGCAGCACCTCGTCCTCACTCTCCAGGCGGTAAAAATCGAAGTGATACAGCGGCAGGCGCCCCCCCGTGTATTCGTGCACGAGCGTGAACGTCGGGCTGGTCACCTCGCCGGTGTGCCCCAGGCCCTGCGCCAGCCCTTTCACAAAATGCGTTTTGCCCGCACCGAGATCGCCCTCGAGCGCCACCACGTCTCCCGCGCGCAACCGCGCGGCAAACTGGCGCCCAAATTCAAACGTCTCGTCCGGACTATGCGAAGTGATCGTAGCCACTGTGTGGGGATTCAATCGCGGGCGGAGCGCCCCGAAGCAAGCGGCCAATGGGGGTCAGCGGCAGGCGCGGAAACTTTTTCTTCCATGCCCGCGACAGCCGCTCGACATCTTTCGGCCGGACCGCGAGTAGCAACTCGAAGTCCTCCCCATCCCCCAGCGCCTGCGCCACGGTGCATCCGCGATGGCGGGGCACTTGGTCCTCCCACAGCTCGCAGCCGCACTCACTGGCGCGTGCGAGCCGGGGCAAATCGGCGGCGAGCCCGTCACTCAGATCCATCATGGCGGTGAGGTGGAAATGCTCCACCAGCCAGCGGGCTTCCGCCACACGAGGGATGAAATCCAGATGCTTGCCGCGCAGCGAACCGCCGAGACGCCCAGTTACCATGAGGATGTCGCCCGGTCGCCCGCCGCTCCGCAGCACACAGCGCTTCCGTTCCACGCGTCCCGTGAGGGCGATATTCAAAAAAAGCGGCCCCGGCGACCGCGAGGTCTCCCCGCCCACGATGGCCACGCCAAATTTCCGCGCCACCTTCCGCAGCCCGGCATAGATGCCCTTCACCCGCTCGATGGATTCCTCCGCGCGCACGGCCAGCGTGATGAGCGCATGTTCCGGCAAGCCGCCCATGGCCGCGATGTCGCTAATCGCCCGCGCCAGCGCCTTCCAGCCCACGCGCTCCGGCTCGGTCTCGGACAGGAAATGGACGCCTTCCACCATGGCGTCGGTTTTCAGCAGGCGCCACCAAAGGTCACGCCCTCCACCGATCACCGCGCAATCATCGCCCGCGCCAACGCGCACGTCGCTCCGTGTTTCCAGTTTACTCGTGAGGGCGGCGACCACAGCGTCTTCGCCCATTTGCGCCAGCGTTTTCCCCTTCATGGATGCGTGCCCGCGAGCTTCCGCTCGCAGCTACGTTGCTTCGGCGCCACCCACCAATGGCGGCGACCCAATTCAGATCGGATCAGCGCATCCACTGCTGCAAAAGATTGAGCCCGTTAAACGTGGCGTGCATCACAATGGAAACCACCAGCGAGCCGGTGAATTCGTAGCCGATGGTAAAGCACAGCGCCAGCACCGCGAGGCTCGGCGCATCCGTCAGGGTATCGTGCGCCAGCGCGAAAATGCCCGCCGCCACGCAGGCGGACAACCCGCGCCCCATCACGCGGGACAGCACCGGATACAGCGAGCCGCGGAATAAAATCTCCTCACAGATCGGCGCCACCACCACGGCGGAAACGGCAATCGCCCACACCACTCCTTGATCGCCGCCCGACAACGCTTTTTCGAAACCCTGCACCAGCCGTTGCTGCGGCTCATTCGGGCCGACGATCTTGATCATCACAAATTTGGTCAGCGCCGCCAGGCAGAGCGCCAGGACTCCCAGCCCCACGCCGATCCCCACCGCATCAAATACCGGCATCCTCCGCGGGGTGTACATGTCGCGCAGCCGCCCGCCTCGCATCTTGGCAATGACCAGGACGGCCAAAGCCGGCAGCGACAGCGCCAGCATGCTCTGCAGCAGCAGATAGACGGTGAGCGGCCGATTTCCCGGCGCCGGCTCCTCCGGCTTGGCATTCGGATCGGCAGGCTTGGGCGTGCCGGCATCGGCCGGCTTTGGGACCTCAGGGCCAATCGGCACCGCGGGGGGAACATGGTCCGGCACTGGGTCCACGATGGGGGGAGACACCGCTCGATGCGAAGCGAGCGCCAGTACCTTGTCGATGGCCGGCGGCAGAAAGAGCAGCGCAAACACCATGCAGATCGCCATGATCTCCGGCAGGGCAAAGAGGTCTGGGCGCGTCCGGGGACCGTCATGCTCAATACGCCAGAGCAGCCGGCTGTAAACCATCACCGCCACCGGCATCAACGCGAGCAGCACATACGCCCAGATCATCAGGCTATTCTGCATCTCTGGCGGGAGGTTCTCGGTGGTGGCTGCTATGAACACGGCGCGGTTGTTAGTGGCGAGTGGCCCGTCTGCCAAGCGCGGTCCTACAGAGTAGATAGAATTTGTTCCGCCGTCACCGCTGTTCTCCCCTGTCCAAGAATTACCAGGAAAGAACTTGGTCGTGCGAAATTTTCCTAAGAAGCGGACAGGAGGCGGATCATCCCCTCAAGCCGATCCAGGAAACGGTCGCCCGTTGCCCGCTGGCAGAGCGAGAAATCTGCCGGCGGAGATGAGGCCATCTCCCATGGACCAAAGCGCCACCACCGCGTCTGCACACTCTTAAAAATCCAGAACCACCACTCCTATGAGCGACATTAAACCCGTCACGTTCCGTGAAGACCCTGCGCATTTCCGCAAGGTAAATCGCCGCGACTTCCTTTATGCCGGCCTGATCGGCGGCCTCGGGCTGACCATGGGCGACTACATGAAGCTCCGCGCCAATGAGACCGACAAGTATGAGGCCACGGCCCAGTCGGTCATCCACATCTTCCTGCCCGGCGGCTGCGCCCACCAGGAAACGTGGGATCCCAAGCCGCTCGCGCCCATCGAATACCGCGGCCCACTCGGCACGGTCGACACCGCCATTCCCGGCGTAAAATTTTCCCAGTATCTCAAGGAGACAGCCAAGATTGCCGATCGCCTCACCATCGTCCGCTCCATGACGCACGGGGAAGCGGCGCACGAACGCGGCACGCACAACATGTTCACGGGCTACCGCCCATCGCCGGCCATCCAGTTCCCGAGCATGGGCTCCGTGGTCTCCCACGAGCTGGGTTCGCGCCAGAATCTGCCGCCCTACGTTTGCGTCCCGGGCGTGCCGAATGAATTCGCCGGCACCGGCTACATGAGCAGCGCCTACGGCCCCTTCAGCCTCGGCGGCGACCCGGCCAACAAGGGCTTCAGCGTCCGCGACCTGAACATGAACTCCGGCCTCACGCCCGAGCGTTTTGACCGCCGCCGCAGCATCCTGTCCACCGTGGATGAGCACTTCCGCACCATGGAAAAGAGCGACGCCATCTCCGCGATGGATAGCTTCTACCAGGCGGCCTACTCGCTCGTCTCTTCGAAGGAAGCGCGCGAAGCTTTCAACCTCTCGGCCGAGCCCGAGTCCGTCCGCAACGAATACGGCATGCACGATGCCGGCCAGCGAATGCTGATGGCCCGCCGCCTCGTGGAAGGTGGCGTCCGTTTCGTCAGCCTCACCTATGGCGGCTGGGACATGCACGCCGGCATCGCCAACGGTATGGAGCGCGGCCTGCCCAAGTTTGACCAGGCCTATGCGGCCCTGATCCGCGACCTCGAACGCCGCGGCATGCTGGACAAGACGCTGGTCATGGTCAGCTCCGAGTTCGGCCGTTCGCCGAAGATCAACAAGGACGCCGGTCGCGACCACTGGCCGAAAGTCTTCTCGGTCGTCTTTGCCGGCGGCGGCTTCAAGAAAGGCCTCGTCTACGGCAGTTCCGACCCGACGGGCGCCGAGCCCGCCGAAGACCCGCTCACGGTCGAAAACATGGCCACGACGGTCTACCGCTGCCTCGGCATCAACGCCGACAAGCGCCTCATGGCCCCCGGCAACCGCCCGATCGACATCGTGCGCGGTGGCTCGGTGATGGGCGACCTGCTCGCCTAACGCGGCTCCGAACGAATATTCTCAAACCGCCGTCCGTGGAAACGCGGGCGGCGGTTTTGTTTGGCGCTTTCCGCTGGTGGGCGCGCCGATGCTCTTGCGCTGCCGCGGTCTCTCACGCCACTCTGCGCCCCAATGACTACCAACTCGCCGCCCTCGCTGGCGCTTCGCGCGGCGAGCTTTGTCTTTGCCCTGGCGTGTCTCGCGGGGCTCGTGAGGCTGGCCTATTTTTCGATCTTTACCCACGACCCGACCAACCATTCCCTGATCTACTACAAATGGCATTGGTTTAAGGACGAGAATGGGGATGGGGTGCTGGATTACTGGCGTCTTTTTCGGGATGGCTGGCTGACGACGCTCGGGATTGCGGCCATCGCTCTGCCTTTGAGCAGCATCATCGGGGTCGCTCTGGCTCTGGCTCGCCGGTCCTCGATTCTACCGCTCAGTCACGCCGGGAGTATCATCGTAGAGCTCGCCCGTTCCACCCCCCTGCTGGTGCAAATTTATCTCCTCTTCTATATCATTGGCACGGCCCTGCATCTTGAGAATCGCTTGATTGCGGGCTCACTCATCCTCTCCCTGTTCGAAGGGGCCTACATCAGCGAAATTGTTCGCGCGGGCATTCAAAGCGTGGGCCAATCCCAATTGGAAAGCGCCCGGGCCATTGGACTGACCTCCCCACAAACGTATCGCTACATCATTTTTCCCCAAGCTCTGCGCCAGATGCTTCCGTCGCTGGCCGGGCAATTTGTTTCGATTGTCAAAGATTCCTCGCTGCTCTCCGTGGTTGGCCTCGCCGAGCTTTCCCGGAGTGCGAGCGATGTCGCCACGAGCACGTTCACAAACTTTGAATGCTACCTTCTTATCTCGGTCGGCTACCTCATCATCACCCTCCCTATTTCGCTGTGGACCCAGCGGCTCGAACGACGCCTCCGGTACGAGACCTGAAGACGAATAGTCGTCAGTCGCCACGGAATCCTCCATACTGGGCCGCCCATGCTTGCCGCTTTCCACAAACCTTTCGGAGTCCTCAGCCAGTTTACCGCGGATGGATCCAAGCACCGCACGCTGGCGGACTTCGGCTTCCCGCGCGACGTGTATCCGCTGGGGCGGCTGGATGCCGAGAGCGAAGGGCTCATCCTGCTGAGCGATGAGCCTTATCTGAACAAAAAGCTGCTCGCGCCGGAGCACGCGCATGCCCGCACCTATTGGGCGCAGGTGGAACGCATCCCCACGCGCGAAGCGCTCCAGCAACTGGAGAAAGGCGTGACCATCGGGACGCACCACACGCTGCCCTGCAAGGCCTGGATGCTGGATCCGCAACCGCTTGTCCCGCCACGCGACCCGCCCATTCGCGTGCGAAAGAATGTGCCGGATTGCTGGATCGCGCTCTCGCTCATCGAGGGGAAAAATCACCAGGTGCGGAAGATGACCGCTTCCATCGGCCATCCCACGCTGCGGCTGCTGCGGGTGCGCATCGGGGAGCTGGACCTAGGCGGGCTGCCGGCGGGCCAGTGGCGGGAGCTGGGCCCCGGGGAACGCGCGCGCGTTTTCATGGGCAGCAAATCCCGCTGAAAGCAGGACGATTTCAGCCTCCGCAGGAGCAAGATTCTTAGAGGCGCGCGTCCGAGCGGGAACGCCGGTGCCGGGAGCGCCGACGTCCTCAGTCGGCTTCTTCCTGCGCGAAGCGCCAAGCACAATGGATTGCCATCTCCGCGCCGAATAACCCCTGGAACTTGAATTCGCAGTATCCGCGCCCATCTGCGTTATCCGCGGTTAAAAAAAGACCGCGGATGGGCGCGGATGAGTGAGTTCCAAGGTTTCCAGATACGCGAAGGTTGAGATAGCAATTCATTTGGTTTGGCGCTTCGCGCTCGAAGAAACCGACTGAGGACGTCGGCGCTTCCGGCCATGGCGCTCCGTTCGGGCCCGACCCGCCGATTCTTTTCCAACGGGATTACTACACGGCCTCGTCCCGTTTTCAAAGAACCGCGGTCTAAGATAGGCCACCGCAGGTGAATGCTCTAAGCTCCCACGGGGACGCAGCCTTTGAAGGGCAGATTGGGCAGTCCCAGCTCGGAGGTGGCGGTGCCGTGAAAATCAGTCCAGCAGTGGCGCGCGAAATCGTAGAGCTTACAGATGCGGCACAATTCGAAGTAGTCCCACGGGGACCAGCGAATGACCACTGCATGGTCCTCGCAGCTTTGCTCCAGCAGGCGCTGGCTCTGTGGCAGGTGGTAGAGCGGAATCGCGGGATCGAGGTGATGGGCCGCGTGGTCCATGATGTTGTTGAGCAACCGCTCGATCGGGAACGGGAAAACCACGTGCGTGGAGCTTTTGAGTTGGACGTGGTAAAAAGACCACTCCTCGGGATCGTCGTACCACGCGAGCCGGGGATGCGTGTGCTGAATGAAGGAGACGAAGCCCATGAACTGGATCCAAATCATCCACGCCAGCGTCACGTCGAAGACGGCATACGCCAAAGGCGGGAGAAAAAGTCCCGTCGTCTGGCGCGCCAGGAGGTCCATCAAAAATACCTGCGTGAGAAAGAAACCGAAGACCAGCAGCCGGTCCCATTGAAACGCCCGCCGCCTGGGCGGACGATGCTCGCCGGTCGGGAAGAGGATGTAGCCGAGGTAAAAATTGATGAGGTAGCTGGGACCAGGGCCGAACGGCGAGCGATAGAGCCGTTCCAAGAAACGGCGCCATGGCGAGAGCCGATCGTATTCAGCCTTGGTCAGGGGAACGAAATCCGGGTGCTCTCCGCGCAGGTTCGTCCCGCCATGATGCAGCGTGTTGTGCGCATGCACCCACGACGTGTACGGATGCCACGCGGGCAGCAGGGCGAGTCGCGCGAGGAGGCGGTTCAACCAACTGTAGGGGGTCAGGCTGTTGTGGGCGGCGTCGTGCCCGATGACGAAGAGGGCGCCGATCATGAGCGGCGCCGCCCCCAGGGAAATCGTGCGGGCCCAAAAGGTCGGCAGCCAGACCGCTCCCACCATGCACAGGAGATAGCCGAGCCCGGCAAACAACAGGAGCCCCCCGCCGCGGACAATGCTTCGATGGCGCAACCCTGGTGGCAGATGCGTGCGCCACTTCCGCGCGGCTTGAGCGGCCGAAAGAGTGTCCGCGCTCTTTACCCGGGGAGAATTGGCGTCGTCGCACATGCTCCATCCCTCGGCGATCCAGGCCATCGACGCGAGCCCAAGCTTCCACAATACCTCACTTTCATATACAACCGCTCCCTCGTGTCATACCGATGTAACCGGATCTCGGTGCGGAGGCGTAAAAGGGCCGGGCCAGCGTCTGTTTAGCCCTTGGGAATGCGCGGTGCGAATGTCCGCGCCACCTTGCCGATCACGTTTCCGCGGGCGCAGATCTCTAGATGGAACCGCTCTAATTTCGCAAGAGGCGCTGAAGTTTCATAGGACCAGCGAAGCCTGCGGGAACGATAAGGGGCGCAGTGCGAACCCAAAAAGTGACCATGAAATGCCAATGATGTGACGGACTCGGAATTGACTTCCCGGTCGTCCACCGTAGCCTCTTGGCCCAGCGAGTTTTACCGTCGAATTCGCTGTTTTCCTTCGCTGCTTCACCACCCTTAACCGCATACCCGTCATGTCTGCGCCTTCAAAGAACCCATTCATTCTTGCCACATCGATCGGTGCCCTCCTCGCGCTCGGATTCCTGAGCAATCGCGCCCAAGCCCAATCGGCCGGCATTTTCTCCAACTCCGGCACGCTCGGAACGGCGGATCAATCGGCCAACATCGGCCTGAGCAGCACCAAGACGTATCTGCAGGCCATCGACCTGGGCGATACGACGAACTCGACGGTGAACGGAGTGAACTTCACCGGCTCCGGCGCCGCGGCATCTCCCTCCGGGACGGGCTGGGCGCTCACGGGCATCCCCAATGTGTATGGAGGTGGCGGCGCAGTGCCGGGTGGCACGGTGGGCGCGCTGACGAATAAATTTGTCTACGGCGGCTTGCCGGGCGTCATGACACTCTCGGGGCTGACCGTGGGGAAGACGTATGTGGTGACGTTTTACGACCGCTCGTGGGAAGCAGCGGGCGCGCGGCTGCAGGATATCACGGCCGCGGGCGCCTCCTCGGCCACGACCACCTTTGACGTGGACACGGGCGCGAGCGGGCAGGGCGAATTGAATCTGCTCCGCTACACGTTCCAGGCGAGCACTGCCACGCAGACGCTCAGCTTCGCGCCGCAGAATACCGGGAACACGATGCACTGGTACGCGTTTACGAACGAGCAAACGTTTACCAACTCGTGGACGAGCGGCGCAAACTGGAGCAGCGCGAGTTGGAGCGGCGGCGTGCCGAATGCCGTGGGCGCGAATGCGTCCTTTGCGGCGCAGGCGGCGCCGACGACGATCACGCTCGATGCGGCCGAGACCGTGGGACACGTGCAGTTTGACGGGACGAATGCGTGGACGATTGCCGGGGCCAATCCACTTTCGCTGCAAACGGACGTGGGCGGCGTCTCGGTGCTCAGCGCGCTGGCCGGATCGCACACGATTTCGGCGCCGGTGCTGCTCGGCAGCGATATGGTGAAAATGGGCGCCGGCACGGTCACGCTTTCCGGCGGCATCTCCGGCAACAAAGCGGTAAACGTCAATGGTGGTGTGCTGAATCTCACGACGTTCAATAGCTATACTGGCGGCACGACCGTGAACGCGGGCGGCAAGCTGCGCATCAGCGTGGATGGCGCCCTGGGCACGGCCGATGCCGCGCTGACGGTGAACACGAACGGCGTGCTGGATCTCAACGGTGTTTCCACCGCCGTGGGCGCGCTGAACGGCACGGGCGGCACGATCACCAATGACGCCACCGGCACGACATCCCTGCTGGTGGTGGGCACGAGCGGGCTCAGCGGAAGTTTTGCCGGGGCGATCATCGATCACACCACGGGGACCGGCACCGTGGCGCTCACCAAGACAAGCACCGGCACCCTGACGCTCTCCGGGGCGAATACCTACACGGGGCTGACGACGATCGACAATGGGCGGCTGCAACTCAACGCGGCGGCAGCCAGCGGCACCCTCGCAACGAGCGGCGTGACCATTGGCGCGACGGCCACGCTGGGCTTCACCACCGGCGTGGGCTCGACGCTCACCCTGAAGGCCGGCTCCACCCTGACGCTCGGTGGCGCGCTCGCCATCGACCTGGGCACGCAGACCGGCACGGACAAGATCGTAGCCAGTACCTTCACACTTGCGGGGAACAGCACGCTCGCCTTTACGGCGATTGCGCCGCCGACCATCGGCGCGCCGTACACCATCGCCACCTACACCACGCTGAACAATCCCGGGTCGTTCACGCTCTCCGGCACCACCATCGGCCGGCTCTCACTGAACCCGGTGCTCGGTGCGACCGCGGTCACCCTCACGCCCACGCTCGACAGCGCGACGTGGAACAACCCGACGAGCGGCGCGTGGGGTACGGGGCCCTGGCTCAACTACACGCCGAATGCGGTCGGCGATTCCGCGGTCTTCGGCTCGGCGCTCACCACGGCCAGCACCATCACGCTCGATGGGCCAAAGTCCGTCGGCTACCTCACGTTCAACAACACCACGGCGTCCTACACGCTGGGCAATGCCGGCAGCACGAACCTCACGCTCAACAACGGCGCCTCCTCGGCGGTGGTGTATGTGAATGGCGGATCGCACACCATTGCGGAGAATGTGATCCTTTCGTCGAATGCGGCCATCACGGTGGATCCCGCGGCGGCACTGTCGCTGAAGGGCGTGGTGAGCGGGGCCCGGGCGCTTGCGAAATTTGGCAACGGCACGCTCACGCTGATTGGCACGAGCACGTATACCGGCGGAACCTTTGTGAATGAGGGCACACTGCTGCTCGGGGATGGCGCGACGAATGGCGGACTGGCGGGCAACATCACGGTGACCGGCACCCTCTCCATCAACAGCGCGGTGGCGCAAACGCTGGCCAATGTGATGAGCGGCACGGGGAACATCACGAAAATCGGGCCGGGCGGGCTGACGCTCACCGGCAACAGCCCCTTTACCGGCACGCTCACCATCTCCGCGGGCAGCGTGGATGTCGGCGGCAACACCGCGACCGGCTCCATCGGCGGGACGATCGTGAACAACACCAGCCTGCGCATCAGCCGAACCGGGGCGACGGTCATCAATGCAACGATCAACGGCACGGGGAACACGATCATCACCGGGGGCATCTCCGCCGCCGCCGGGACCACGCTGGCTGCGACGGCGTCCGTCAATACGCCGACGCTCACCATCGGCGATGCGGGGACGACCCAGGGCTGGTTGAATTTCAGCGCGAACAACCAGCTCAATGGCACGGTGGGCGTGCTGCTGACGATCGCCCAGCACGCGAGCAACAGCCGCATCAATCTCAGCGGTTTCAATGAGGTGATCGCCGGCTTGCTCGGCACGGGCATCGTGCAGACCGGCGAGGCGGGCACCTTCCCCGCGAACACGCTCACGATCAATGTGCCTGGGAACAACAGCTACTCGTGGACGGGCCTGATCCGCAACCAGGCGACCGGCGCGCTCGGCCTGACCAAGACGGGGACGGGCGAGCAGATCATGAATTTCTCCATCACCAACCCGACCTACTCCGGAGCCACCACGGTGAGCCAGGGCCGGCTCGTGTTTGGCAGCACGATTGCGGCGCCCACGTGGAGCACGTCCGGCATCTCGGTGGCCCTCGGCGCGGAGGTGGGGCTCACGGGCGCGGGCGCGGGGGTGATTAGCTGGGCGGAAAGCATCGTGATTTCCGGCGCAGGCGGCCTGGCGCGCGTCGGCGCGGATACAAATAGCGTGAGCATCACCAACGCGACGAACTCCTACACGGGCCCGACGCGGATCAGCGGCACCGGCACGCTGGCGATTGTCTCGCTCGCGAACGTGGGGGCGAACAGCTCCATCGGCGCCGGCAATGGAACGAGTGACGCCACGAATGCGGCCTCGCTGGTGCTGGACGGCGGCATCCTCCGCTACACTGGGACGGCGGTGACCTCGAACCGGCTGTTCACCGTGACGGCAAATGGCGGCACGATCGATTCCTCGGGCACCGGCGCGATCAATTTCAACAATGCCGGCGCACTGGCCGCGACCGGGCCCGGCGCGCGGCTACTGGTGCTCACCGGCACGAATACGGGGAATAATACGCTCGCCGGGGCGCTGCCCGATGTGGCCGGGGGCGCGACGTCGCTGACCAAAAATCTCAGCGGCACCTGGGTGCTCTCCGGCAACAGCACGTATAGCGGGCCGACAATCATCAACGCGGGACGCCTGCAATTTGAAGGCTCAGCGGCCACGACGCCCCGGCCGACGTCCAATCTCGCAGTGAACGCGGGGGCGACGTTCGGCTTCTCTTCCGGGGCGGCGACCACGCTCGCCCTGGCCGGAACGCTCACGCTAAGCGGCGGCACCACGGTGCTCGACCTCGGCTCCGCGGCGGCGAGCGACAAGATTACCGCCACCGCGCTGACGCTCACGGCGAACAGCGCACTGACCTTCAACCAAATCAGCTCCTATAGCATCGGCACGCCCTACACGCTGATCAGCTACTCCACGCTGAACAACGCCGGCGGCTTCACGCTGAGCGGCTTCTCGGCAGGTCGGCTCACCCTGAATCCCGTGCTCACGGCGACGGCGGTGACGCTCACACCCGTGCTCGATAACGGCACCTGGAACAACACGAGCGGCGGTGGCTGGGATACGGGGCCGTGGACGGGCTACACACCGAACGCGATTGGCGATGCGGCACTGTTTGGCACCAAGCTCGCGGCAAGCAACACGGTGACGATCGATACACCGAAGACGGTGGGCTACATGACCTTCGACAATGCCACGGCGTCGTACACCGTGGGCTCGAATTTCAGCAACAATCTCACCTTCGCCAATGCCAGCGGGGCGGCGGCGCAAGTCATCGTGAACTCCGGCACGCACACCCTGGCGGAAAACGTGGCGCTGAGCAGCGACCTCTCCCTGCTCACCGCGGCGTCCACCACACTCAACGTCACCGGCGCCATCACGGGGCCGAGCAACTCTGTGACCAAGAATGGCAACGGCATCCTGATTTTGAGCGGGTTCAACGGCTTCGGCAGCACCGCAACCACGGGCTTCACGGTGAATGCCGGCACGGTGCAGTTGGCGAATTCCTCGGCGCTCGCCTTTGGCACCAACGTGACGATGAATGGCGGCACGCTCGATCTGAACGGCAACGATACGTCGCTCGGCGCGCTGGCGGGGAATGACGGCAGCATCAAAGACAATAGTGCGACGGCGGGCACGACGATCCTGACGGTCAATCAAACGACAAACACCACCTTCAGCGGCACGATTGCGGATGGGCTCGCGCATGCGATCACCTTGACCAAGCGGGGCGGCGGCATCCTGACGCTGGGCGGAGCCAATACGTTTAGCGGGGGCTTTACCCTCCAAGGCGGGACCATCATTGCGGCGAGCAGCGGGACGACGATTCCGGGCAACATCACCATGGGCGATGGCACGGGCGGGTCGATCTGGCTGATCAGCGGGGCGCCGACGCAGCAGTTTGGGCCGAACACGTCCATCCTCTGGACGAATGGGGGCTCCGACGCGAAGTTCGAACTGCGGGGAACGAACCAGACGATCGCGGGCGTCGATTCCTCCCTCGGGCAGAGCCTATCCATCATTCAAAACGACGAACTGACCGCACCGGCCTTCACCGTGGCGCCTGGGCCGGCGACGCTGACGCTCAACACCACGACGGATCACAGCTTCTACGGCATCATCCGCAACCAGGCAGGCGGCGCGCTCTCCCTCGTGAAAAGCGGCCCGGGCACGCAGGAGTTCATCAACAACCCGACGGTGGGCAGCTTTAACTACACGGGCACCACGACGATCAATGGCGGCAAGCTGGTCCTCAATCTCTCCGGCGCCACGGCGGCCGGTTATGTATCCGACGTGACCGTGAACAACGGGGCAACGCTGGGGCTCGACGGCACGTGGACCTTCACCCGCGCGGTGACGGGCGCGGGCAGTGTGGTGAAGCAAGGCGTGGGGTCAGTGACGGTTTCCAGCAATCTCGCCTACACCGGCAACACGACGGTGGCCGGCGGCAGCCTCGTGCTCACCGGCGCGCTGAGCGGGACGGTGAACATCGACATCCAGAGCGGCGCGGTCCTCGATGTGTCGGGTGTCGTCGGTGGCTACACCTTTGGCGCGGGACAACTCGTGCGGGGCAACGGCTCGCTGCTCGGGACCTCGACGATTGCGGGGACGCTGGCTCCGGGATCGAGTATCGGCACGCTGACCACCGGGCCACTTACCCTGGCGAGCAACAGCACCTTTGCTCTGGAGATCAATACGGGGAGCGTCACGGGGCTGACGGGAACGTCGGACCTGGCGGCAGTCACAGGCGATCTCACGCTCATCACCGGCACCACGCCGAAGCTCACGCTGGCGGATCTCGGGCCAAATGCCTCGCTCGCTGCCGGGACAACGTTCACCTTCCTCACCTACACGGGGGCGTGGAATGGCGGCCTCTTCTCCTACAACAGCGCGCCGATTCCGGACGACGCGAGCATCGCTTTTGGAGCGAACATTTACCGACTCGACTACAATGCGGGCGGGAACAGCGTGGCGCTCATCGTCGTTCCAGAGCCTAGCGCCGCGGCGCTGATGCTCGGCGGGCTGGGATTGCTGGCGCGGAGGAGGAAGAAGCGGTAGAGCGCGGAGAAGCGCCGTCGTTGGATCATTTAAAAACTGTCGCCCCTCGCGAAATTCATTCGCGTCTGTAGCTGCAGCCGGGAGGCTGCGGATTCCGCTCACGACTTTCGCAAACCGCTTCCGATAGGAAAAATTCAGAACTGTAGGCGTCGCTCTCCGCCGCCTCCCGGCTGCGGCTACAGGCGCGCCAACCTCCGATGCGCCACGCTACCGGAGGTAGATGAACTCCTTCACATTAAGCAGCGAATCGGCGAGGTCGGCCCAGGCCTCCGCGTTCGGCGCGTTGGTGAGGTAGCGGAGCGCGGCGGCGGATTCCGATTCGCTGGGCATTCGACCGAAGGCATCCTCGAACATGGCGCGGACGCGCGCGGGCCCCTCCAGCGCGGTGTGGCGGGCGGCCCAGCGCGTCGCCGCGTCGGCCACGAAGGGATCGTTGAGCAGCGCGAGGGATTGCGCGGGCACATTGGTGCTGTCGCGACGGCCGAGGGTGCTGAAGGGGCGCGGGGCGTCGAAGGTGGTGAGGAAAGGATTCAACGCCGTTCGACGCACGGTCAGATAGATACTGCGACGCGGGACCTTGGGCGCGACGCCGGGGCCAGACATGGTGGCGTCCATTTGCCCGCTGAGCACGAGCAGCGAGTCCCGGATGCTCTCGGCTTCGAGGCGGCGGACACGCGCATGGCTGAGCCAGACGTTGGGGGCGTCTTTCGTTTGCGCCGTGAGCGTCGGATCGCTGGAGAGCTGCCACGCGCGTGTGAGGACGAGCGCGCGGATCATTTTCTTCGCCGACCAGCCATCCGCCACAAATCGTGCGGCGAGGAAATCAAGGAGCTCCGGGTGCGTGGGCTGCTCGCCCATTTTGCCAAAGCTGTCCGGCGTGGATACAAGCCCCTGGCCGAAGAGATGCAGCCAGATCCGATTGACCATCACGCGAGCGGTGAGCGGGTTGTCCGGCGACGTGAGGGCGCGCGCGAGTTCGAGTCGGCCGGAGCGGGCATCGAGATGCGCAAAGGCGTCATCACCGAGCGCGCCGAGGTAGCCGCGGGGCACGGGCGCGCCGGGCTGGAGATGGTTGCCGCGCGGAAGAAGGGCGGCATCGTAGCTGTCGGCATCCATCACGCCGGGGCTGCGGCGGGGCACGCGCACGGCGGCCTCCGCGATCCGAAACGCGGTGAGCTCCTGCGCGAGCTCGGGAGAAATTTTGCCGAGCCGCGCCAGCGAGTTGGTAAGCAGACCATGGCGCAGGAAGTAGTCGAGCCATTGGCGCTGCGGCTCCGTGAGCGTGCCGCTTTGCCAGGCGAGGATCGCGTCGTGCGTCACATTTCGATATTGCGTCCAGAGAGGTCCAGCAGCGTTGGCGAAGAGGGGCGCGAAGTCAGCGGGGGCCTCCTCCGGGCCGGGGCCATCATGCGCCACGATGGCGGAGACGGCGAACCAACTGCGCGGGTCGTCTTTTTCGGGCCGGGTGAGATCGCCGGCGGTAGCGAATTCGAGATAGGCCCACGCGCCCTTGCGATATTTCACGTCCAGCTTGAGCCAACGCGGCTCTTCTTTTTCGAGAATCGCGCGCGGGAAGATGGGATTAACGCCGAGCGGATAGCCATCGATGATCAGCCGGCACTGGGCATTGGCGCCGGCGGCGTAAATGGAGATGAAGTCAGTGGTGATTTGAAAACGCCGCGTGGACGCCACGCCGCCATATTTGCGGGTGAGCGCGCCGGTGCTCACGCCAGCTGGGAGTAGGCCGGAGACCACACGATCGCCTTCGGGGAGCAGCGTGAAATCTCCGCACGCCGTGTCGCTGGGCCCGGGGCCTTCCCGGTAGCGCAGGGGGAAAGCTTGCCGATCCAGTCCTTTGCGCGCGGGTTGTGGCAGGGGCACGCGATGCGTGGCCCAGGCATGCAGAGGATTGGACGGATTTTTCGCAGCGTCCGCCAGGGCCTCGGACAGCACATCCTTCCCCCCCGGCGCCAGCTCTTCGAGGTGCTGGCGGGCGCGGACGAGTTCCTGCCGGAGCGCGTCGGATTTCGTGCGCTCCTGCTCCGTGAAAGCGGCGGCGACTTCCGCGGGGCTTACGGCTTTTACGGACGGACCCGCCTGCCAACTCGCGGCGATTTCCTCTGCGCTCAAGGCCCGGTCGTACAGGCGCGCCTCCTCAATTTCACCAGCCAGCGCGGCCCGCGTCCCGCCAGCGTGACGGCGGCCGAAGAGCAGATGCGCTTGGGCATCGAAGGAAACGAGCGCTTCGCCGGGCGTCCACGCCTTTCCATAGAGCTGGCCATTGCGAAAAAGAGCGATGGTGTTGTCGGGACGATAGACAGCGACGAGATGCACGAATTCATGCGGCTTCGCGGTCTCCTCCGGCCCATTGGCCGGGCGCGAGCGGCGGTAAAACTCGCTGCCGGCCATCCACCGGTACGCCTCTTTCTCCGCAAAGACGATCGCATCGAAGACTGCGCCTTTCTCGTTCTCAATCGTGATGACACCTCCCCCACCCTGCTCCAGCGAGGACAAAGCGACCCAGGCCTCCAGCGTCTTCTCGCGCAGCGGACGACCCAGCGGCGCAGTGCGGACCATGGCCTCCTTGCCGTCCAGCACGAGGCGGCCATCGCGGATGGCGGCGCCACCGCTGAGTTCGCCATTCAACTGGCCGATGGAGTCGCGCGCATCCTTTTCAAAAGACCAGCGCGCGATGGGCGCGGGCAGACGCGTCCCGGTGGCGTCGGGGCGCGCCGCGACCACACGCGCGCGCACCGCGTCCTGGATGGCCGTCAGCTGGCGCTCGGCCTGTTCCACGAACTGGCGCGCCTGCGCAATCGCCTCGGCGCGGTGCTCCTGTTCCAGAAGACGATCGGAAAGACGGGCCGTTTCCTCATCCCATATCCGTGCGAGCTGCGTGCGAACCTTTTCCTTCCGCCGGGCGAGATCCGCGCGCGCGGCGTCGAACTCCGCCGGATTATCGATCGTGCGCATCACGGGCCGTGAGCTTTCCAGGATGCCGCAAAGCGCCGTGTAGTCGCGCTGGGAGATGGCATCGAACTTGTGATCGTGGCAGCGCGCGCACGACACCGTGAGGCCCTGGAACGCTTTGCACAACACGTCGATTTGCGAATCGACCACCTTCACCTGCTCGTCGCGCGTATCGACCGGCTGGAAGCCGTGCTCCACCAGGCGAAAATGCGCGAGGCCGAGGAGCGCTTCGTTCCAGCCCTCCGTTTTGTTCCAGCGGGGAGGCACTTGATCGCCCGCGAGGTGTTCGCGGATGAGCGCATCCAGCGGCAGGTCGTCGTTGAACGCGCGGATGAGATAGTCGCGATAGCGCCACGCCTCCGGAATGGCGGGGTCGCCTTCGCTGCCATGCGTCTCGGCGTAGCGCACAAGATCCATCCAGTGCCGCGCCCAGTGCTCGCCAAAGCGCGGACTGGCCAGCAGGCGATCCGTGGCCTCCGCCAGCGACACCGAGCGATTCGTTGCGGCCGCTTTTTCAAAAACGGCGGCGTCCTCCGGCGAAGGCGGGAGTCCCGTGAGCACATAGCACAGCCGGCGGTAAACGGTGCGCGCCTCGGCATCGGGCGCCGGGGTGAGACCGGCAGCTTCCATCCGTGCGAGAAGAAAGCGATCGATGGGATCCGCGGACCAGGCGGCGTCGCGCACGGCGGGCGACTCCCCGGCCTGAACCGGCTGGAAGCTCCACCACGTCTTGCGCTCCGCGAGGAGTTTTTCCCACGGCACGACCTGCGCATTGGCCGCGGGCTGGTCGCGCGGGTCTGGCGCGCCGAGAGCGATCCATTTTTCAAAATCGGCGATGGTGGCGTCGCTCAGCTTCGGCCGTTTTTTGGGCATCTTCAGCTCGGCGTCGTTATGGCGGATGGAGCGGAGCAGCAGCCCCTCTCCGGGTTTGCCGGGGACGATGGCGGGGCCGGAATCGCCGCCGGCCTTCCAGCCATCGCGGAAGTCGAGCCGCAGCCCGCCCTTCTGCTTGTCCGCGCCGTGGCATTCGACGCATTCGCTGGCGAGGACGGGGCGGATTTTTGCCTCAAAAAATTCCACCTGCTCCGGCGGGAGCGCGGCGGAGCACGCCGTGGCCATCAGGATTGGGAGCAGGAGGATGCGCATCGAATGCCAGAACAATCCCACAAATGGCAAAATGCTGGAAGCGCTGTTCGCGGAGACGCTCGAAAACAACTCCATGGGGCCAATGGGACGCCTGGAGCCGATAGGACGGGGATGCGCCACGGTGTAAAAAGCCGTTCCACTTTCCGGCAACCCGTGAATTCGATAAAAATCTCCTTCCAAAATAATCCGCGTTCGCCCTTGCCGCGGGAATGGCGCTGGACATGCTCTTCGCCGCAATCATGAAGAATTTTGTCGTCCTGCTCCTGGTGCTCGTTGGAGTGTATTTCGGCCTGAAACATTGGAGTCCGCAGACCCTGGACCGCATCGCTTTCTGGAAAGGGAAACCGGCCGCAGTCCCGGCTTCGCCCGATACGCCGCCGCCCGCGGAGCCCGCGCCCACGGTCCCGCCGCCCGCGAAGCCCGTGGCGAAAGCGGCGGAACCCGCGGCCCCGCCCGTGCCCGGTGCTCCGGCCCCGGCGGTGCCTGCCACCCAGCCTGTCCCCGAGCTGGCCATTACCAAGCCCGCGGTCAATGTGGACAAGACCTCGCAGGTCATCGTGCTGCTCTATCACCGCTTCGAGGGAAATGCGGGCGGCATGTACAGCATCTCGCCGGAGCTGTTTGAGGAGCATCTGGCCAAGCTGAAAGCCGCGGGCATCGAGATTATTTCCATGGCCGACTTTTTCGCCTGGCGCCGCGGGGAAAAGAGCATCCCGAAGAAAGCCGCGGTCATCACCATCGATGACGGCTACTCCTCCGCCTACGACGTGGCGCGGCCTATTTTGAAAAAGCACGGCTATCCGTGGACCTACTTCGTCTACACGAAGTTCGTCGGCTCCGGCGGCAAGAGCATCACCTGGGAGCAGCTCCAGGCCATGCACGACGAGGGCATCGAAATCGGCAGCCACTCCGTGTCGCACATCGACCTGCGCGAGGTGAAAGGCAAAGCGCCCGAGGCGTATGAGCAATGGCTCCGCGAGGAAATCGTGGGCTCCAAACAGATCATCGAGCGGCACCTGGGCGCCAAGATCCAGTTCTTCGCCTACCCGGCCGGCGGGTACAACAGCAAAGTGCGCGCGCTCATCAAGGAAGCGGGCTACGAAGGCGCCTTCACGGCGTATGGCCAGCGGATCACCTTTGCCGCGCCGTCGGACCTCCTGGGCCGCTATGCGTGGAGCAGCCGCCGCCCGCAGGACATGAAGCAGGCTTTTGATTTCAACGGTCCGATCGAGGCGAGCCCCGAGCCGCCGATGACGGAGCCGCTGATTGGGCAGTAGCCCGCGTGCTGCCGGCCGTCGCCGGGCGGTGACCCAAACGTTACTCCTCCCGCGCCGCCGACCTTGCCAGAAAGGCCGGTTTTGACAACAGTCCGCGCCCCGATGCCCGAGCCTGAATACAAAAAGCTATCCGTCCTCATGGCCGCCTACAATGAGGAGGAAAACCTGCAAGACTGCGTCGCTGCCGTCCTGGCCGCACCGCTGCCCGGGAATTTAAAGCGCGAGCTCATCATCGTGAATGATGGGAGCAAGGACGACACGTGGGGCGTGATGCAGAAGCTGGCGGCCGAACATCCGGAGACCATCCGCGTTTTTGCGCAGCCGAAAAACATGGGCAAAGGCGCGGCGATTCGCCGGGCGATCGCGGAGATGACGGGCGACCTCGCCATTTTCCAGGACGCGGATCTGGAATATGATCCGAACGAATACCCCAAGATGCTCGCGCCCATCCTGGATGGCCGCGCCGACGTCGTCTTCGGCAGCCGGTTTGCGGGCGCGGAGCGCAAGGTGCTGCTCTTCTGGCACACGCTGGTGAACAAGTTCCTAACGTTCCTGAGCAACGCGCTCAACGACACGAACTGGACGGACATGGAAACGTGCTACAAGGCCTTCACGGCTGCGGCGCTGAAATCCATTCCGCTCTACAGCAACCGCTTTGGCATCGAGCCGGAGATCACGGCAAAGGTGGCGCGCAACCGCTTCCGCATGTTTGAGGTGCCGATCAATTACAACGGCCGCAGCTACGACGAGGGCAAGAAGATCGGGATCCTCGATGGCATGGCCGCGCTGTGGTTCATCTTCCGCTATCGTTTCCTCGGCAACTACAGCGACCCCGGCAAGATGACGCTCGACGCCATCGAGCAGGCGCCGAAATTCAATCGCTGGATGTACGACAGCGTGAAGCCCTGGCTGGGCAAGCGCGTGGCGGAACTCGGCTGCGGCCGCGGCAACCTGAGCAACTTTTTCCGCCTCCACGAGACGGTGATGCTCACCGACTACCGCGACGACTATCTCGACCCGCTGCGCCTCAAGTGGAAGCGGAAGAAAAACCTGTCCTTCGAAAAGCTCGATATGACGCAGCGCGAGGACTACGCGGTGCTGACGAAGTTTCAGCCGGACTCGGTAGTGTTCCTCAACGTGCTCGAGCATCTGGAGGACGACCGCGCGGTGCTGAAGAATCTTTTCGATCACGTCCCGTCCGGCTGCCGGCTCATCATTCTCGTGCCGTTCAGCATGAAGCTCTACAGCGAATTCGACAAGGAGCTCGGGCACTTCCGCCGCTACGAGCGAGGCGAACTGGAGGGCAAGATGACCGACGCGGGCTTCAAGGTGGAGCACCAGTTTTATTTCAACAAAGCGGGCAAGCTCGCCTGGTACGCGGTCAATACGCTCGGCAAACAAAAGCGCCTCACCAAGACACAGCTGTGGATCTACAACAAGCTCACCCCCGCCTTCCGCCTGGCGGACAAGGTGCTGCCGACCACGGGCCTGAGCACGGTGGCGATTTGCCGGAAGCCGTAGGGGGAAATTTAAGATTTAAGAATTGCTCCGCGGTTTTGAGTAATCCTCGTGTGGCGGTAATCCCCTATTTCTTCCGTGGGCTCTTGAGCGGCTCGGCGGCTTTTTCCGCGTTCGATGGCGGCTTGGGAGCCTCTTCGCTGGAGAAGCCACACGTGCCAGTGAATTTGATGGGTTCCTTTAAGAGACGCCGGGAATTGGCGGTAATACCGGCGAACCAGGCCAAAAAGTGAGCTTGGTCGAGCCACCTTCCCTCCGCGAAGAACGTCCTGGTCTCGGGATGGTACCAAAAGACGGTGAACCCGCCGCTACCTCGATACAGCGTCATCTGATGAGGAAAATTCTCGGAGGCCGTCCCATTTCTTTGAAGGAGTTTCTCCATGACCCGCCACACCACGGGATTGGACACCTTGTATTCAAGAACGCGGCTGCTGTAGATGCGTCGGGGTGGGTCGGGTACACTGGCAACGTAGTCCTGCTCCGCCTTTCGGACGAGGGCTTCAAACTTTCGATATTTCGCATCGGCTGCCTGCCATTGTCTGTCTTGGCCATTGCGGTGTTGCGGAGCCGGCGGGACACCTCGGACGACGACATCTTTCCAAGCTTCCAACAGACCGGGGCCGAGGCGAAGGGTGTACCGGTAGAGCCCATTGTCGTAGGGGTTCGGCACGAATCCCTGGAATTCATAGTACTGATGGCCCGGAACCGAAACCATCTTCGGAGGCGACACGGAATCATCCGGGAACTCGGGCACCAATTCCGGAAAATCTTTTTGGGCGGTCTTGAGGATCGCTTTCGCAAGCTTTGGAGGAGTTTCCGCGTTGCAAAAGTGGATGAATCCCCTGAGTGCGTTGGCATTTTCCAGCGTGCAATCCCAATCGAAGAGGATGCTATAGGGCGGAGCATCCTCGGTACTTAGTCGCGGTCCCCCGGGCGTTCCCTCGACGGAAAGCCGATAGTACTTTTCGCCTGAGCAAACATAGCAATTCTTCGCCGATTCCCCAGGCACTCCGCTGTCGGAGTGTTCCAGCCGGCCTTCCACCAGTTTGTCTCCCGGCCGCAAGCGAAGGAAGGGAGCGTTTTCAAAAAGCGGTTGGCGGTGAACTTCAACGATATCGACAGGTTTTTGCTCGAGTGCGGCCACTTCTTCAAATCCGTCGGCGAGCACCAACCGTTCGGCGTGAGCCGAAACAGAAACCGCCGCGGCCAGAGCGAAACAGAGCCATGAGAAAAGGCGCGTGGGGTGGAGGCGGGGTTTCATCGGAACCACCTTAGTTTGCACGCTTCTCGGAACACGGCAATCCCGCCCGCCGCTCCCCCATTTCATTGCCGTTAGACGATTTTGCGCGCCAAACTGGATAAACCGTGTTTTACTGTTCGGTTCGGGGCGGCGCCATGTGGGCGGCGGGCCGTTTATTTTCATGCAAAAACTTCCATTTAATCAGCTCGGTCTGCCCGAGGAATTGCTCAAGGCCGTGGCGCATGTGGGCTATGAAGAGGCCTCCCCCATCCAGACGGCGGCCATCCCGGTGCTGCTCGGCGGCAAGGACGTGGTGGGCAAATCGGCGACGGGCTCGGGCAAGACGGCGGCGTTTGCGCTGCCAGCGATTGCCCGCGTGGACGCAACGAAGCGCACGCCGCAGGTGCTCATTCTCTGTCCCACGCGCGAACTGGCGGTGCAGGTGGCCGAGGAAGTCTCGCGTCTCGCGGCGTTCAAGCGCGGCGTCCGCGAGCTGCCGATCTACGGCGGCGCCAGCTATGAGCGGCAATTCGCCGGGCTCAAGGGCGGCGCGCAAATCATCATCGGCACGCCGGGACGCGTCATCGATCACCTCGACCGCAAGTCGCTGAAGCTCGACGACATCAGCATGGTGGTGCTGGACGAAGCGGACCGCATGCTCGACATGGGCTTTGCCGAGGACATGGAGCGCATTCTCGCCGCCGCGCCACCGAACCGCCAGACGGTGCTCTTTTCCGCCACCCTCCCGCCGATGATCAAACGGATGATCGAGCGGTTCACGCAGAATCCGGAGTATGTGAACATCGTGGACTCCGCGATGACCGTGCCGGCCATCGAGCAGACCTACTACGAGGTGGATCGCCGCTCGAAGCTGGAGGCGCTCTGCCGGCTCATCGACATCCAGGATTTGAAATCTGGCATCATCTTCTGCGCGACCAAGATGATGTGCGACGAACTCACGGATCACCTCATCGCCCGCGGCTACAGCGCCGATAAGCTGCACGGCGATCTCGCGCAAACCCTTCGCGCGCGAGTGATGAAGCGCTTCCGCGACACACAGATCGAGTTCCTCGTGGCGACCGACGTCGCCGCGCGCGGGCTCGACGTGGACAATGTGCAGGTCGTCTTCAACTACGACCTGCCGCAGGATGCCGAGGACTACGTGCACCGCATCGGCCGCACGGGCCGCGCCGGGCGCTCGGGCCGGGCGATTACCTTCGTCGCCGGCCGCGAGCTGTGGAAGCTCGAGCAAATCATGCGCGTGACGAAAACGCGCGTGCGCCGCGCCACGCTGCCCACGCTGAGCGACATCGAGGAAAAGCGGAACAGCGCCACGCTGGAAAGCGTGAAGGCCGTCCTGGAGTCGGGCAAATTCATCAAGCGAGACGCCCAGCTCGACGTGCTGCTGGAGTCCGGCCACTCCGCCACGGACATTGCCTCCGCACTCTGGCACCTCATGGAGGGCGAGACCGCCCGGCCCGCCCAAAAAATTATGGAGGATGAGCCGCAGCGCTTCCAGCAGCAGCGCCCCGACGGCCCGCGCAAGCCGTATCCAAAATACGAACCGCGCCAAGATGGGCGGGCGTTTCAGCCCAAGAAGTTTGGCGGCGGAAAATTCGCTGGCGGCAAGCCACCCTTCCGGAAAGATCGCGACCGCGACCGGCCATAGGAATACGAGCCGCCGGACACGATCCTGGAGTGTGGTGGGAAGCGGAGCGGTGGGCGATTTCGTCGAACGCTTCGCCCAGCGGCAGCAATTCGGCTTTTCGCCCGAAAAGGGTTTCTGCCCGAAGCCCCCGGACCGGTGCGAAATGATTTTCGTTCCGGCCCGGACGAAGCGCTGAAGAGGTGACAAACCTCGTGCTGCCCCCTAGCATCGCCGCATGTCGCGAGATATACCCGAGGCGGACTGGAAGATTTTCAAACAACTGCACGCCGTGGCGCAAGAGCGACGCACGGAGCAGATCCTCGCTGAAGTCGCCGAAATCCTGGCGGCGTCGGCCAAACCAGCGGTCGATCGGTATGGCGAGATGGGGAAGCTGATCAAAGAACGGAATCGCGACCTGTCCGACGCCTTCGGCGATTTCCGGCGCTCTACGGCGATCGGACAATTGATGCTGATGCATGCGCAGGGCTGGATTCGGGCGGAGGAGCTGGCGCGATTTACCCCCGAGACGCGCGCCGCCGTCGGCCGCATGAAAGCTTGAGATGCCGCCCTTCTCGCGCCTTGCCCCATGGCCTGCCGGGCGCGCATCCTGCACGCATGCCACGCCCGAGAACTTTTACGGCCCTCCTGTTTTGTCTGCTTTGCGCGCCGGTGCGGCCGGTTTTGGCGGCGGACGCGGAGCCGGCAAAACCCAACATCCTGATCATCCTCGCGGATGACATGGGCTACTCCGATCTGGGCTGCTATGGCAGCGAGATCCCGACGCCCAATCTCGATGCGCTGGCGGCGAGCGGGTTGAAATTTACGCAGTTTTACAACACCGGGCGCTGCTGCCCGACGCGGGCGTCGCTGCTCACCGGGCTCTACTCGCACCAGACGGGCGTCGGGCTGATGGATCAGGATCAAGGCCTGCCGGGCTACCAGGGGTGGCTGAACGACCAGTGCGTGACGATCGCGGAGGTGCTGAAACCGGCGGGCTATTTCACGGCGCTCTCGGGCAAATGGCATGTGGGCCAAAAGCACGGCGTGACGCCGTGGGGCCGCGGCTTTGAGCGCAGCCTCAATGCGCCGGCGGGCGGCTTTTATTATCCTGAGGGGAACCCGCGCGCGGAACTCTACCTCAACGGGCAAAAGCTGGCGAACGATGATCCGCAGCTCCCGAAGCACTGGTACACCACGGACCTATGGACGACGTACGGGCTGAAATTCATCGACGAAGCGATCGCCGCGAAGAAGCCGTTTTACCTCCACCTGTGCTACAACGCGCCGCATTTTCCGCTGCAGGCGCCCGCGGAGGAGATCGCGAAATTTCGCGGGAAGTACAAGGAGGGCTGGGACAAGCTGCGGCTCACGCGGCATGCGAAGGAGCTTGAGCTGAAGCTGCTGGACCCGGCCTGGCCGCTGGCGCCGCGGGCGAAAGCGATTTCGGAATGGGACGGCTTGAGCGAGGAGGAAAAGGATCGGTTTGATTACCTGATGGCGGTCTATGCGGCGGTCGTCTCGCACATGGATCGCGACATCGGCGAACTCGTGGCGGGGCTAAAGGAGCGCGGGGTGCTGGACAATACGCTGATTCTGTTCATGAGCGACAATGGCGGCAACGCGGAGAGCGGTCCGAAAGGCAAGAACGTGGGCGACCCGTCGCAAGGCAGCTCCCATTGGTTTTGCGGACAGAGCTGGGCGTCGCTGGAAAATACGCCGTTTCGGTTCTACAAGCATTTCAATCACGAAGGTGGGATCTCGACGCCGTTGATCGTGCACTGGCCGGCAGGATTTGCCGCGAAGGGCGAGCTGCGCAGCCAGGTTGGGCACGTGATCGACATCATGCCGACCTGTGTGGAGGTGGCGAAGGCGAGCTATCCCCAGGAGTTCAATGGGAAGCCGATTCTGCCAATGGAGGGACGGAGCCTGGTGCCGGCCTTTGCCAATCAGCCCGTCGCGCGCGAGGCGCTCTTTTGGGAGCACGAAGGGCATGCCGCCGTGCGGGTGGGCGATCACAAGCTGGTGCGCTCGGCGCGCAATGCGCCTTGGGAACTGTACGACGTGGCGAAGGACCGCACGGAGTTACACGATCTCGCTGCCGAAAAACCGGCCGAGGCGAAGGAGCTCATCGCCAAGTGGCAGGACTGGGCCGTGCGCGCCCATGTGAAGCCGTTTCCCAAAGGGCCCAAGGCCGCGACTGAGGAGGGCGGCGCGGCGGCGAAGAAGGAGGAGTGAAGTCGCCCTGCGGTGGCCCCTTGGTGGCGTGACGCTCCGCGCCGCGCCTAGAGGCTGTCCGGCATTTTTATTGTCACGGTCCCTGAGGGCCGAAGGCCCGACTCATACCAGCCCAGGGCTGGCGCCCTGGGCTGGTATGAATCGGGCCTTTGGCCCTCAGCAACGCTTCGCACAAAAGTGCCGGACAGCCTCTAGCTTAAGTACCCGCGGGCAATCGCTCGGTTTTTTTCCACGAACCGCGACGCAGAGCATCACGCCACCAAGGGGCCGGCCACTTTCACCGGCACCAAAGGAATGGCCGCGTTCGCGGTTCCCTTCACGGAAGAAAAATCCGGCCACCCGTTTTATGAGCCCCCGTGGAATCACCATTACCGCTGGCGCTGCGCTGCTGGCGCTCGCCGCCGCCCTGCTCTGGTCTTGGCTGGAAAACGAACCGCCGCCGCCGAAGCCCGCCGTCGCGGTGGCTCCCGTCACTCCGATGGAGCCAGCGAAGGCGGACGGTCCCGCATCCGCGGCAGCGCAGATTACTTCTTTCCAGCCCAGGCTGGTCGAAGCGCCCAATCCCATCGCCCCCCCTCCCCCGCCCCCCGCCGAGGATCCGCTCTCCCCGACTCACCTCCAGCGGCTGCGCTCCATGCTGGAGCGAAACATGCCGCCCGGCAACCAAGCGTATCAGCAACTGCAAGAGTGGAGAAAAAATAACCCGGCGACGGCGGACCGATCTCCATTTTTCATGGGGCTGGATTCGCATCTCATTCTGCGCGGGTATGCCCGGCACTTGGCCGATCCGATCGATGGCCCCGTGATGCTGGAGACGCTGGCCGATCCCAAGTTTTTCCGAGTCATGCGCGCCCACTTGGCCAAGGAAGCAGACAAGCTCCAACTCCGGACCGATGTGGTGACGGCCCGGACCCCGGAAGAACTCGTCTCCTTACTCAGCCAAGCCGTGAACGAAGCACAGCCCGCCTTCGAACGGCGCCAGGTGCAGGACAAAGTGCCGCCGCCCATGGTCAGTCTCGAGGAGTCGTGGCGCTACTTTGGTGCGGCCGGTGAATTCTTGAAGATGTTCGCCGATTTCCACGACCTCAATCTTTCGCCGGACAAAGGCTTTTTCCCAAAGCCGCCCGATCCCAACATCCGGCTCGTGCCGGTGAATCGTTGAATCTTACTTTGCCGGCGCCGCTTTCGCCGGCGGCTTGGCATGGACCAAATCTTCCAGCGCTTGTTTGATGCGCTGGTGCTCCTTCGCGGTGGCCTTGACGACCAGCGTGGAGGTGGCCTTGGAAAACATTTCCAAGCGGCCAGTCGGAAAAGTGAGGGCGACGAAGCCGCCTCCATATTCCACGATGTAGCCCGGCGGCGCCGGTGGCGGACGATGCAGGTTGGCGACTTTGGTCTGGAGCTCTCGCGAAAGATGGTATTCGCGAGTGATGAGGCTGTCCGCGGGAGTCTTGTCGGCATCCTTGTCCCAAAGCTCGTCCCCCTCGAACAAAACCGCGCGCGCGGGCATCATCGCGAGAAAGCAGTTGAGCAAAACAAGGAGGCGCAGACGGATCATTTTGTGAAATGGCTTTCCTCGCTCTTCGGCGTGGGCTTCTTGGCTTCTTTTGCCTTCTCCTCCTTCAGGTGGTTTTCGTACGCCTTTTTCCATCCGTCAATTTTGGCAGTCCATTTGGCATGGCCGGCCGCTGTATCCTTAACGATCATCGTTTCGGTAGCGCGACTGTACATGGCGTAATTTGAAGGCGGAAACATAACGCCGCCCGAGGTTAGAAAGTCTGGCTCCTTCGTCTTGGCCGCTTCCGGAATTTTCCGCCGCTCCTCCTCCATCCCCCATTCCACCACCAGATTGGACACCCGATATTCGCGCACAAAGTATTTGTTCGGGTCCGTTCCATTTCCCGGCAAGGCCTCAACGGAAACTGGGAGCGGGATGTTCTCCGCGGCTGGTAGAAGCCCGGCGGGAAAGAGCAGGCTGAGCAGGAGGAAGCGCATGGCTCCCTCACGGACTACCACTCACCGGCCAGCCCCGCAATCGCAGGGCGAAGAGCGAACAGCTTTGTCAGCTTACGCCACGTTCACCACGCTCGCCTTGCCCGTCTTTTGCACGTGCTGGATCTCGTCGTAGATCCACTGGTAGGTCTTCTCGAGGCCGTCGCGCAGCTTGATGTTGGGCTCCCAGCCGAACACTTTTTGGATGAGCGTGTTGTCGGAGTTACGGCCATTCACGCCCTTCGGCGCGTCGAGCTTGTAGCGGCGCTGGAGCTTGATGCCGGCGATGTCTTCCACCACATCGACGAGTTGGTTGATGCTCACCTTTTCCGAGCTGCCGATGTTGATGGGCTCGATGTAGTCGCTCTTCGTCAGCATCTGCGTGCCGTGCAGGCAGTCGTCGATATACATGAAGCTGCGGGTCTGGTGGCCATCGCCCCAGATCTCGATGTCATGCTTGCCGGAGAGCTTGGCCAGGATGATCTTGCGGCACACGGCGGCGGGCGCCTTTTCACGGCCGCCATCGTAGGTGCCGTTCGGACCGTAGACGTTGTGGTAACGGGCGATGCGGGTCTGGATTTTGAAATCCTCGCGGAAATGGCGGCACATGCGCTCGCTGAAAAGTTTCTCCCAACCATAGCCGTCCTCGGGCAGCGCCGGGTAGGCGTCGGCCTCGGCGAGCGCCGTCACGTTCGGGTCTTTCTGCTTCTCGCCATTGTAGACGCACGCGCTGGACGCATAGAAAAAGCGCTCCACGCCGCCGTGCTTCCGCGCGGCCATCAGCAGATGCGTGTTAATCAGCACGGTGAGCATGCACAGGCCCTTGTTGAGCTCGATGAAGCCCATGCCGCCCATGTCCGCCGCGAGGTTGTAGACCCAGTCGCAGCCCTGCACGGATTTCTCGCACGCTTCCTTCTCGCTCAGGTCGAGATGGAAGTTCTCCACGTCGTCAAACTTCTGGTACCACTGGTCGAAGGGCTTGATGTCCACCGCACGGATGGATTTCACACCCTGCTTGCGCAGGTCGGCAACGAGGTGACCGCCGATGAAACCACCGGCACCGCAGACGAGAACTTTATTCATAGCGAAGTTGGATTGCGAGGAGGGCTGGGGCGCCGTCCCCCGCGAAAGGGGCGCAACTCTTTCCAGCTTTGCCGTTCGTTCAAGTGTTGATTTGCGCGAGCCCCGGAAAATTTACGCTCCCCAGCTATCCGTTCCGCGGAAAGACGCCGGCGATTTTCTCGATGAAGGCCCGCTGCGCGGCGGGGGCGTTTGTCTGCCACTCCGCCAGCAATCGGGCAAAAGATTTTTGCGGGTCGTGCGTGCAGAGCAGCAGGGAAGGCAGCGCCTCCCAGCCGGCGGGTTCGGCCTCAAAGAGCGGCAGCAGCCGCAGGGCGATGATCGTGTTGTTCTCGCGCGTCCATTTCCGGCGCTGCTCGGGCTCCGTGGCGGTGAACCACGCAGCGAAGTTCTGGCCCTCCGGAAGCTGATGCTTTGGATCCTGCATGCGGTCCGCGGCGTAGCCGGCGAGCTTCGCGGCGTAGGATTTCCAATTGGGAAAAGGCGGCGCCGTTTCCCACGTGCGGGCCATGGCGCGGAGAGCGAAGAGCGAGCCCACCTCGCACAGTGTTTCCTCAAACCACTTATTGGGATTCTCCTCCGTCGCCCACAGGTGCTGCGGATCATTGGCATGGTCCATGATCGCGTGGCAAAACTCGTGGGCAAATTGATACGCATACTGCGACCAGTAGGTGTCTCCGGTGCAGAGCCCGATGACGATGCGGCCTTTTTCCCGCGCGTAATGCGTGATGGGAAATTTATCGTTCCGGTAGATGCGGAAACCGAATTGGAAGTGCGTATTCGGGCAGTGCTTCCAAATCTCCCCCGCGGCGGAGAGCAGCACGGCGCGGATATCGTTCACCCCCGCTTTGAACGGACCGGCATCGATCTCCAGATCGAGCGTACGGTCATCGCCCGCCGCCAGCGCCCAGCGGTGGAACGCGGAAAGAAAGAGGGCGCCGGCAAACGCACGGCGGGAGAGACGCACGGGGATGTGGGGCAGGTGCATACCGCGGAGGCTTGGGCGAAACGAAACGAAGCGCAATGAGATATGCCAGCCGTCCTGAGCAAAGGACCAACGGTTGGTCGCGGCCCGGTTCTTCCCCACGAAAAATGCGAAAGTTCCAAGCCGGTGGCGCGCAACCAAAGAAGGAAGCCGACCGCAAAAGGCACGGAGGACACAAAGGACACAAAAAGGGGGAGGCACGGTCTGGTTACCACAGATACCGCAGATGACTCAGATAACACAGATGGATCGGGAGTGAATCCGCGCCCATCCACGAAATCCGCGGTTCATGGCTCTTATCTGCGCTATGTGTGGTCATCTGACCTTCCGTCCTTTCTGTGCCCTCTGTGCGCTTTGTGGTAACGCGAGTTTCTCCTTCCATGGCGGCTTTGCTACTCAACGAAATCCGCAGGCTTCCGTTTTTACCGCGGATCACGCGGATGGGCGCGGATAGAAAGAGAATGAATGCGTGTGAAGGATCAGTGGCCCATTCTTTTTGTCCACGAAAGACACGAACTTTACTGCTTTCGTGCCTTTCGTGTTTTTCGTGGACCAAAAACTTCCTGCCGTCATCTCCGAGCGGCTGTTCTCAAGGAAGATCCGCTCTTTCCCGTTGCATCCATAGACCATCAACGCCACAGGAGTAGGATGATTTCCGTTGAGCCCGTACCCGTCGATACCGCCTCGCTTCGTCTTGCCCTGGCCGGGCTGGTCCGGCAGCTCGGCCTCACCGAGTCAGCGCTCGCCATGGACGGCGAGTTTCCGAATATCGCCGCCCTGCGTGTCGATTTGACCGGCGCGCGTTTCCATCGCGGCCTGCGCACGGCTCATGCCGCGGAGACGCAAAACCCCGAGCCGTGCTTTTTTGTGCGCGACCTGCAGGTCGTCGCCGCACCGGCGCACCTGGAGAATATCCCCTTCCAACTCTCCGCGCAGGCGGGCGATGCCGTTTTTACCCGCGGCGCCAGGAGCCTCAGTCTCTCGCGGTGCGGAAGCGGACGCCTGGAACTATCCGTCACGCGCGCCGATCTCGAGGCGGCCCTAACGGCGGTGGCCGCGGAGGCGGCACAGAAAAAGGGCGGCGAGCTCAAGAGCGTGACCGTGGAACTCCAATCGGAGGGCCCTCGGGTGCTGCAGATGCACGCCGTGGCAGTGGCCAAAGCGCTGTTTTTCACCGCCACGCTGACCATTACCGGCCGACTGGAAATCAACGATCAACTCGAAGTGCAATTGCGCCATCTCGCCTGCAACGGTGACGGGATGATTGCCAATCTCGCGGCCGGCGCCCTTCGCCCACGCCTCGCGGAAGTGGAAGGCCGCGCCTTTTCCCTGCGCGACTTCGTACCGAGCCTGCACAACGTGACACTCGACGCCACCAACGGCCTGCGCATCCGCGCGGAGTTTGGCGGGTAAAGGTAGCCGCAGCCGGGTGGCTGCGACTGTCCAATTCGAAATGCCAGGCGCTATTTGGGGGGCGCACCGTGGAGTGCGGCAGCCTGCTGCCGCTGTGGCAGACGCAGCTTGCTGCGTCGCGGTGTGAGTGTCCGGAGTGTCCGTCTGGCTTCGATAGCGCACCCGCCACACGCAGCAAGCTGCGCCCTCCACACAGCGGCAGCGAATTGCCGCACTCCACGGTGCGCCTCGATCTTTCGCTCCCTTCCCTGGATCGAGAAAAGGAAAACGCGCGAGGCTTTTGGCCTCGCGCGCTTTTGGTTGGTTGGGCTGCTAGTTGGGCTGCAGATTTTTCGCCGGTGCCTACTGGCTCACCGGGTTGCGCTGGATGCGCGGCGGGAAGCCGAGACCGCCCGGCGTGAAGCCGCCAGGACCGGAGGCGATGCCCGGAGGCTTTTCGTCGGCCGGGCCTTCGCCGATCGGCGCTTTGCCTTCCTTGCCGCTCGGGCCTTCGGCAATCACTTCCTTGGAATCCTTGCCTTCGCCGCCGGTGCCTTTCTTCATGTTATCATCGATTGCGGCGATCGCATCGGGCGCGACGACCACTTCGTGGTCCGTCAGCGAGATGTTCGAGAAGGCGGAAAGGTCATGGAGCGCGAAGGAGGCGTCAGCCCCCTCGGGCTTCCAGCGCATCACCATCGCCACCGAGTTCGTTTCCTCGATATCCGCGCTTACGCGGGAGGTGGTGCCGTCAAACTTGAGACTCACCGAAGGCGTGATGCCTTCGAGACCCACCGTCTGGCCGGCGTCCGGCGCCTGGCTGAGCAAAAAGACGTCGAGCGTGCCCTTGGCGGCCTGATCACCCTGCACCGAGACGCGCGTGATGGGTTGAGGACCACCGAAGCGAACCACGAGACCGGCTTCCGACGTGCTCGGGGCGACCGGCACGGTCGATTCCGGGTTGTCGTCAATCGCGCGCTGCCACGTGATGTTACTGCCCGGCGAGTTCGAATAGGTCACCCGGCCATTGGCATACAGACCCGCCACGTTGAAGGCGGTCTGCTGGTTCACAAATTCGCCGAGCGCATGCACGTCCACCGGCTGCTGGCGGGGCTGGATGCTCTCGCTGGCCGCCGCTTTGTCGCCATACACATACAGGCTGTAAATGGCCGAAGGATCCGCGATGTCGGTCTCGATGAGAACGCACTTGGCCGTGCGATTCAGCGCGCCTTTGAAATGCTTGTTGTTCAGCGATTCGATGGCCACGTTCCGCGCCACGAGGTTCCACGAGGCATCACCCGGGGCTGCCGGTTGATCCGCGAGGGACAGCGAGAGCGTGCCGTTGTTCGTCTTGGCCGAGAGGCCGAAATTCGTGATGATCTGCGGCTCCGTGAATTGCAGCATGTAGTGCTGCTTGCCAGGCAGGACGGACCAGCCGGTCACCGGGTCTTCATCGAGCCACGCCGCCGCCGCTTCCGTGGCGACATAGCGTTGCGCCTTTTCATCATACAAAAAGAGGTTCGCGCCCAAGTGCTGGCGAGCGATGTTTTTGGGGAACACCTGAAGTTGATTAACGTTCGGCACTTCCGAGGGATTTTCCGACGTCTTCGGAGCGACAGTCGGAAGGTCAACGGGAGCGGCGAAGAGGACCTGCGAGCAGGCGGCAGTCAGCGCAGTCAGGAGAGCAGTGGTCTTCATTGGCGTGGTTTTAGCTTGGATCTCGAACGAGCGATAGGAGAATTTCGCACTATTCGCCATGCTGAGGCCATCGTGGGCAACTCGATGAGTCGTTATGGCTTTTCAGGTTTATTATGGAATTTTTGATTTTAGGCAAGGGTTTTCTGAAAGATTTTTTGGAATTGGGCAAGGTTTCTGATTTCAAAAATCCTCAATTTTGATAGGTCCTTACTCAGTTCCGATACCGTTTGGAAACGAATGGAAACCATTTTTTGACCGTTGTGAGTTGGCTTTTTTTAATCTCCCCTGTTTACCTGTCCTCACGATCTGACGAATGAACGCCACCGAAAACCCAACGCTGACGGGGGGCCAACGCCTTGCCGGATGCTATACCCTAAAGCACACGTTGTCGGAGAACCCCGACCACACCGTGTGGCTGGCCCAGGATGAGGTGCTGGGCAAGGAGGTCACCCTCCACTTTGTCCCCACCACCCTCTTGCGCGATCAGCGGGCCGTCGCTGAATTGCGCCAGGAGGTGAAACGCAACCGCCAGCTCATCCACCCCAACATCCTTCGCGTGTATGATTATGTGGAGGATGCTACCAGTGCCGCGGTCTCCATGGATAAGTATGATGGCCGGACCCTCGCGGAGATGCTGAAGGAGAAAGGCGCGCTGGAGCCCCAGGAGATCCAGCCGTGGATCGCCCAGCTCGCCGAGACCCTCAGCGATGCGCATCGCATCCAGCTCATCCACCGCGATCTGGCGCCGGATAACCTCATCGTCCGCTCGAACGGCAATATTCTCATTACCAGCTTTGGCATCGCCCGCTCGATGCGCGATGCCATGGAGCGCGCTGGGATCGCCAAAGGCGAAACGGCCCACCTCTCCTATATGAGTCCGCAGCAAATCGATGGCGACCGCCCTGTGCCCGCCGACGACGTCTACGGTCTCGGCACCCTCATTTTTGAACTGCTCACCGGCCGCCAGCCCTTCGTGGGGGGCGAATTGGTGCCGCAAATCCGCAAGGCCCAGCCGCCTTCGATCAACACGCTCCGGGCTGAGCACGGCAAGAGCGCCGTGCCGGACTCCTGGCAAAGCGTGGTCGAGGCCTGCCTGGCCAAGACACCTGAGCAGCGTCCCCGCAGCTGCGGCGAAGTCGCCTCGATGATTGCCGGTGGCCGCGGCTCGACCCTTGCTTCAACGAGCCCTGCTACTCCCTCGGCGCCCGCGCGCGTCGAGGTCCGGGAAAGTGCCGCGCCTTCGCGCTCGGCGCCCCAGGAGCCGCCGGCGAAAACGCCGGTGGAAAGCACACCATCCAAGGACAGCCCAGCTACTTCATCTGTAAAATCTACTCTGCCACCCATGCCGCCAGCCACTGCCGCCATTAAAAAATTAGCCCCAGCCGTCCCCGCAAACTATCCCGACCTGGAGCGTCCCGGCTCCAAGAAGATGGCCCTGGTGGTCGCCGTTGCGGCGGTAATCCTAGGCGCCGGGGTCTACATGAAGGTCTCCAACGATGGCGACCGCGACCTCGATCCCAAGAGCGGCGGGGGCACACCGGGCTCGCCGAGCTCGGGAGACAGCAGCGGCACGCCGGTGGCGATTGGCGCGCCCTCCACGGGCGATCCGGGCTCCAAGACGAATGAGGGAACTGCCGGCAGCAATACCGTGGCGGACGCCAATCATGGCACTTCCACCAATCCCGGCAACCCGGGGGGCAATTCCCCCGGCGGCAACCCGCCGGAAGCCGGCAGCACCGGCACGCACTCGGCCGAACCCGGCCCGGTGGTGAAGCCGCCCACGCCGCGCCCGGGCCGCCCCGGCCTGATCGGCGAGCCTGATAAATCTCCCACGGCTGATGCCGGCAAGCCGGCAGATGCGCCGAAGCCGCCGGCCGAAACGCCGAAGCCGACCAATGTCGTCCAAGGCAAGCCCGCCGACGCGCAGGAGAATCCGAAAAAGGTGGTGCCCGACAAGGCCACGCCGGCTCCGGCGCCCGCGCCTGTCGTGCCGACCACGGTGCCCGCGACCGCGGATGTGCCGCCGCTCCCCGAGCTGCCGCCCGCTCCGCCGAAGCTCGTCATCCCGTCCAACGCCACCGCGGCACAGCTCGAAGCGCTGCTGGCGGAACGCCAGGCGGCTGCCGACAAAGTTTCCGAGGCCGAGAAGGCCGCCGACACTGCCGGGAAAGTGACCGCCAAACTGCGCGACGTGAAGCAGGCGGAAATCGAGCAGTCCGGGAAAGACTTCGAGAAGAAGAAGAAGGGCCTGGCCCAAGTCATTCAGCAGGCCAGCGACGTCCAAAAGGAATCGGCCCGGATGGAAGAGCGCCTGAAAGCGGCCAAAGCCGCCCGGGAGGAAGCCATCAAGGCGGCCGACCTGGCAGAGAAGGCGCTGACGGATTTCAACGCGCAGAGCACCGAGAAGATTACCGCGAGCAAAAAGGCCGAGAACGACCTCGCCAACCTCGTGATGCAGGACAAACTCTCCGCCGCGCCGCTGGATGACCTGAATGCGCAGGTGACCAAAGCTGCCGCGCTGCGCCAGCAGGCCGCCGCCGCGCTGCGCCAGCTTGACGCCGACAAATCGTCCATCGCCAGCCAACTGGCCAAGGCCCGCGCGGCCGAGGCCGAAGTCGTGCGCAAGGCGAACCGCGAAAAGATCGCCGGCATCGAAGCGGAAATGAAGCCCCTCGAGGCCGAAGCCACGAAGATCAAGAGCGCGCTGGCGCAATTGAAAGACCTCGGGGCGGCTGGCGAAGGCGCCTCCAAGCAAATCCAGGCCCGGCTCGACGAAGTGAACGCCAAAATCTCCGCCAAGCAGGACGAGATCAAGGCGCTCAACGGCGGCGCGCTGCCGACGCCCACCGGCACGACCCCAGGCAAACGGGGAACGAAGAAGGGCGAGGCCGTCGTGCCCAAAACGATCAGCACCGAGGCCCCGGCGGCGCCTGTCGCCACGGTCGGCAATACGCCGCCCACCGCCGCGACGGAGGCGCTTCGCACGCCCGCGCTGCCCAGCGGCAGCGAGCGCACGACGCTGACCATCAATGTCCCGCCGCCCTCCGCTCCCTCGGTGCCGGCGGCCCCGGTGGAGTCGCACAGCCCGGCTTCCGTGGCGTCGAACACACCCCCGGCTCCGGCCTCGAATCCCGCGGCCAGCCCCGCCGCCACGGATTCAGAATCCGGCGGCGCCAACTCCATCGGTGCGAAATTCGTTCCGGTCGGCAACGTGCAGTTCGCCGTTTATCCGGTCACGGTGCAACAATTCGAGGTTTTCGCCAAGGCGACCAATCTCACCAGCACCGCGTGGCAGAACGCCTTTCAGCCCGGCGCATTTCACCAGGGCCCCGATCATCCGGTCGTGAACGTCACCTGGCGTGAAGCCGATGCCTTTTGCAAATGGCTCACCGACCGCGAGCACAAGTCCGGCGCCCTCAAGGCTGGTGACGTCTATCGCCTGCCAAGCGACCTCGAGTGGAGCAAGGCCATCGGCCTGCCCGACGAAGCAGGCGCCACGCCCGAGGATCGGGACATGAGCGTCCCCAACGTCTATCCGTGGGGCTCGCAGTGGCCGCCGCCAGCCGGCTCGGGCAACTACTGCGGCCAGGAGACTGGCAGCCAAAACCCCATCCAGGGCTACACCGACGGCTTTGAATTCACCTCGCCCGTGGGAAAGTTTAAGCCGACCGCAACGGGTCTCTACGACATGAGCGGCAACGTCTTCCAGTGGGTGCAGGACGACTGGAATAAGGAGCACACGCAGAAAACCCTGCGCGGCAGCTCCTGGCAAAGCGGCGACATCCAACTCGGCCTCCTCTCTTCCTGCCGCTTCCATTCCTCCCCCACCCTCGGCAGCGAGACGAACGGCTTCCGTATCGTGAAAGCCGCCGATACCAAGGGCGGCAAACACTAAGTCCCTCCGCCAACTTCTTTCAGCCAACGCGACCGCGCGGCATCAGCCCGGTCGCGTTTCGCTTTTTTGGGGGCAAAGACTCGGAAGCTGAATGCGGCGCAGCCGCCTTTGGACTGCGGCGAGGCTTCGCCGCTTTTTCGTTCGGCCTTCAGCTGATTGCCGGATATGCCGTTCGTCGATCGTCGCCATTCGTCATCCGACTTGGCCCGAACCAAAAGCGGCGAAGCATCGCCGCAGTCCGAAGGCGGCTGCGCCGCGTTCATTAACCGTGCGCCACCAAGAGCTTCACATCCTCTTCCGGTACACCTCCACCAGCCGCGAATCCTCCGTGAGCGCCTGCGGCGTGATCATCTTCCGGTCCAGCGGCAGCGCCCCGTCTTCCAGGCTGCGAATCTCCTTTTCATACGGCTTCCAATTCAACTCCCCCAGCGTCTGCAATTTCCCCAGCTCCGTCCCCGTCGCATCGCGCGTCGCCTTCCACAGCAGTTCGCTGCAATAAATGCGCGCATCGTCCAGATCGTAGTGCGGATCATACGGTTTTCCTTCGTAAACCTTTGCGGCTGCCACGATCCGCAGCGCCTGCTGGTCCAGCGGCGCCCGCAGCCGATAGACCACAAATCCTCCGCCTCGCCCCCGCTCAATCCAGTCCGCGAGCACCGTTTCCTTTACCGGTCCCACCGCCTCGATGACCTTCCACGCGCCCTTGCGATTCACCATTACGCCGCAATGCGAGAGCGGCGACTTCGTGCAGCCCTCGATCATGTCCGTCAGCGCGCTGTGCGGAAAAGACTGGAAGAGGAGATCTCCTTCCGCCGGCAGGTATTCCGAAGGCGGCGCGGCCACCACCACCGGGGGCCGCGACGAGCAGCCGGCCAGAGAGATGACGAGGAGGATGAGGAGCAGCCGGGGCAGCATAACCACCAGCTACGCAGTTCCCCCGCCCTCCGGCAAATGAATAGCCGCGCTGGGAGGATTGGAAGTGGTGCATCGCAGCCCGGAGGGCTCACAGAAACTAGCCGGGCGTACTACGCCCGGTCAGAGAGCGCGGCGAGAAAGCGCCCCGGATGGGGCGCGAGAAGTGACCGCAAAGGCGAGCTTCTCGCCCCCCCCGTCCGGGGTTCGGTCCCCAGCGCGTCCTCACTGGGCGTAATACGCCCGGCTAGTTTCTTTTTAGCCCCCTGGGCTGCCACATACCGCTTTGAATCACGCCCCCGTCTCCCCTGCCCTTCAAACACGCTTGCCGGATGCGCTTCCTCCTCCCATAAGCTTCCGCGCTTTACCGCATGAGCCAAAACCAATGCACTCTCGGGCAGAGCGTTTCCGTCGCTGGAAGCTCGCTGCATACCGGGGAAAAAGTTGTCCTTACCCTCCACCCCGCGCCAGCTGGCCACGGGCGCAAATTCAAGCGCACCGATCTGCCGGATGAGCCGGTGATCGACGCGAAGATCGACCACGTCAAGACGGTCGAGCGCGCCACCACCATCGCCGAGGGCAATGCCAAGGTGCAGACCGTGGAGCACGTGCTCAGCGCCCTCACCGGCATGGGCGTGGACAACTGCCTCATCGAGATGGACGCCAATGAGCCGCCCATCGGCGATGGCTCGGCGCAGCCCTACGTGGAGCTCATCAAAAAGGCGGGCATTGTGGAGCAGCCCGTCGCGCGCACCTATTTCGAAATTACCGAGCCCATCCACATCGAGACCAAGAGCGGCTCGCTCATGACCATCGTGCCGGACCCCGCCTTCCGCGTTTCCTGCACGAACGTCGGCCCCGATGGCCGGTTCTCGCAGTACTACTCCACGGAGATCAATCCTGCCACCTACGAGCGCGACATCGCGCGCGCCCGCACCTTCGTCTACTACGAGGACGTGAAGCTCCTCATGGATAAAGGGCTCATCAAGGGCGGCTCGCTCGAGAACGCCGTGGTCATCCGCGGCGAACAAGTGCTCGGCAAGGAGCCGCTGCGCTTCCGTGAGGAATTCGCGCGCCACAAGATTCTCGATATCGTGGGCGATCTCGCTCTCTTCGGCCGCGCCATCAAGGGCCACGTCATCGCCATCAAGCCCGGCCACGGCCCGAACGCTGAGCTGTGCAAAGCCATTGCCAAGCAATTTGCCCGCACCATGGCACTCGTGCCGCCGAGCGTGACGCCCAAGGGCGGCGAAGTGCTGGACGTCAACGACGTGATGAAGCTCCTCCCCCATCGGTATCCGTTCCTGATGGTCGACCGCATCGTGCACATCGGCGAGATGAACTGCACCGGCGTGAAAAACCTGACGATGAACGAACAGTTCTTCCAGGGCCACTTCCCCGGCCACCCCGTCATGCCGGGCGTGCTGCAGGTCGAGGCCATGGCGCAAGTCGGCAGCGTGCTGCTCCTTCGTCAACCCGGCAACGCCGGCAAGATCGGCTACTTCATGAGCGCCGATTCCGTAAAATTCCGCAAGCCCGTCGTCCCGGGCGACACCCTCTTCATCGAAGTCGAGCTCTCCTCCAAGAAGCGCAACATCGCCAAAGCCAAAGGCCGCTGCATCGTGAACGGCGAAGTCGTCAGCGAGGCCGAAATGATGTTCGGCATCGTGGATAAGTAGCCGGCGCAAATAATAGGGCGGCAGCCGCTCGAATCCCCTGCGCGTCTGCAGCCGTGGCCGGGAGGCCGCGGACCTCTTGGTGGCGTGACGCTCTGCGTCGCGCCTCGCAAAAGTAGCCACGCGCGAGGCTGAGCGTCACGCCACCAAGAAAAGCGCCTTCGGCGTTTTATTTTCTCATGCCGCCCGGAGCACGCCATCCACCGATCCCCGCCCACCAGTGCGATTTTAGAAAAATCGTGACCGAAGTCCGCAGCCTCCCGGCTGCGGCTACAGATGCGCGTCGTACTTCGGCCGGCCCTTAGCCTTCGCCAAAAAACTGCAGCCCCTCGTAATCCCCTGTGCGTCTGCAGGCGCGACCGGGAGGTCGCGGACGAACGCCACGCTTTTTCAAAAGCCGGCGCATCTCGCTAACGGCGTGATGCTCAACCGGTGTCGAGGGCCAATGGCCCGATGCATACCAGCTTGGGGCGCAAGCCCCAAGAAACTCGTTCCCTTGAAAGAAGAGAGCTGAAAGCTCGACTCATCTTTCCGGGCATGAATCGGGCTTTCAGCCCTCTGCCGATTCTTTATTCCGTATTCTTGGGGCTTCGCCCCAAGCAGGTATGAATCGCGCCTTCGGCGCTCGAATCACACCTGCCCCTCCGAGTCGATTTTTGCCCTCACTCCGGCATCAACATCACAATTCCATACTCCGGTGCCACGCGCAGGATCTTCTCAATTTCCGCCGGCGTCACCGGCACGCCCGGCGCATCCAGCGACGGGATCTCCGTCGCAAACTCGGCCATGAATTTTTCAAACCCCGCCGGCATGCACATCACGAGCATGCGGCCCATTTTGTTGCTGTTGTTTTTAAACGCGTGGGGTGTGTTCCGCGGGATCTGCACAAACGTCCCGGGAGTCCCCACGATCGTTTTTCCGTCCACCGTGAAGGTGATTTCCCCCTCCACCACGTAGAAGGATTCCTCCTCGCGCGTGTGGTAGTGCGGGGGCGGCCCACCGCCCGGCGGCACAAACGCATCGGCCAGCGTATATGCCCCGCCGGTTTGCTCGCCGGTCGCCAGAATCACATATTTATCGCCGACCGCGCTATACACCTTCGCTTTCCCGGGGACCGAGTAAATGAGCATGGGATTCATGTCGGCACCAAATCCAGCGCCCGCGCGCGCGGCAATCTCGGAATACGATGCAGCCGGCGATCTTCAGTCGCCGGCTGCTGCTCCGTGGAATTTCCGTGGGTCACTGCCCACCGTTAAAATCCAAAGGAAACATGCCAACCCGGTCGGCGGTAGTAATACCGCGGGTAGCTGTCATAGTAGACCACGCGCGGGCCACCGTAGTAATAGGCCGGCGGATAGTAATAGCGCGGGCCGTAGTAGCCGCCCCCGCCATAGTAGCGGACGCTATAGTGGCTGCTGTGATGATGATCCCAATCGTGGTGATCGTGATGGTGATGGTCCTTGGCTTCCGCGCTCGGGAGAGCCAAGCCGAAGCCCGCCAACGCTGCCAAAGAGAGAAGGAATGTTTTCATAGTATTTCCTGTTTCTAAGTTTGACCGTCTGCCGGGCGGATTTATTCACGGCCCGGCTCGGATCTTTTCTGTTTCAGTAAAGGAATCGTTTTCCGCAGGGCGGACGGTTCCATTACAATACCATGTCAGGACGGGCCAAGATCCTGTAAGACCCAGATTTCCAGGAGATCGCGCTCGGATACAGGAAGAGTGCGCGCATTCCGGCGCGCAATAATTGCCTCCAAATTTTTGCGAGCCGCAGCCATGTCACCTTTTTGAACAGTCGCGATCGCCAGCGCGTACAGCACGTGCGGCTCCGTCGCGAAGCCCGGCGGCAATTCCGCCAGCAGCGCTTCGGGTGTTTTCCTTCCCGACACCATCTGCGCCAGTGCGGAGTACAAACCCGCCGGCCCCGACGCCAGCCTCTCCCAGCGCGCGGCCGCCTCGGCCTTTCCCCCAGCCAGCCGCCACGTCAGCACCGCCCCGAGAAATGCCGCGCGAGTGCGATCCGTCAGCGAATGCCAGCGCCCAGCCGTCACTTCATCCAGCACGTCGACCGCCGCCTTGGCATGCCCGGACAGCGTGAGCGCGCGCACCTCGGTAAAAGCCACGCGCGCCGGCCACGTCGTGCCCTGCCGCAACTCGTGGCAGAGATTGGCCACTTCCACCCAATCCTCCTTCGCCGTGAAGGTATCCACTTTCAGCATCAGCGCCTCGCGATTTCCCGGCGCCAACTTCAGCGCCTGCTCGATGTTCGCCAGCGCTTCATCCGGATGCTTCGACGCGAGCGCGCACTCCGCCAGTCCCAGCACCGCTTCATGCCCGGAGGGGAAGAGCTGCAGCGAGCGGCGGAAATATTCTTCCGCCTGCGGGACTTGCTGGTGGCGGAGCGCGATCTCGCCGAGATGGTAGGGACAATCGGGATCCTGCGGGTTCCACTCCGCGCCCGCGAGAAAGGCCCGCTCGGCGCCTGAGTCATCATTGGCATCCTCATGCTTCAGCCCGACGAGGAAGGAGTGATTGATGATCGGGCGCTTTTTGAGCTGCAGCCAGTCCGGCCAGCTGAGCACCCCCGCTGCCACTGCGGGCAGCGCGACGAGGGCCGCGAGCCGCCCATCACCCCGGAGCGCGAGCCCCAGCAACTGGGTCAACGAGAGGCCCGCGAGCGGCAGGAACGCCACGACCACCGGCAGCCGGTAGCGTGACGCCGCCTGCACAGGCGCCACGGAAAACATGTAGAGCACGGCCAGCAGAACGAGCGGCCAGGCGGACCGGGCATTCGAACTCCAAATCATCACCACCGCCGCTACCGCCGCCAGCGGGAAGACCAGCGCCCATCCCGGCCACACCGGGAGAGACAAAACACTCGATGATTCCCGGAACACCCCGATATCGATCTCCTGGCTGATCTCGAAGCTTCCCGTGAGCATCAGCGTCTTCTGTCCCATCAGCGCCGCCCACTCTCCCGTCTGCTCGCGCAGGACGCGAAAGACCTGCTCGCGCCAGAAATCATTTTGGTCCGTCCGCTCGATTTTTCCCGCCCGGATGGGCTGGTAGACGAAATCATTGTAGCGCAATCCCGCGGGCACCACGAGGCCTCGATACGCCGGATTGTTGCCCAGGTATACGCTCAGCCATTTGCCCGTGCGCAGCTCGGCCACGCCATTCACCTTCCAGTTCCACAACATCACTGGCGCACAGAGCAGGATGGACGGCAGCGCGAGCATCACAACAGCGACGGTTATCCGCCCGGTCACTGTTGCGCGCGTCCTCCGCGCCACGGATCGCACTGCCAGCGCCACCCACAGCGCCAGCACCGGCGCGCACAGGATGGTGTTGGAGCGCACGAGAATCGCCACGCCGAGCCCCAAGCCTGCCGCCAGCAACTTCCCCACCCCACCCGGCTTCGCGCACCAGCGGGCGAGCAGGTAGAGCGTAACGGTCAGGCTGAAGATCGCCAGCGGCTCCGCGTAGTAGGTGGCTTCAAAAATAATCAGCGGCCAGTAGAGCGCCGCCAGCCAGCCCGTGACCAACCCCGCCAATCGCCCTCCAAAAACCTCCGCCGTCTTTCCCAGCAACACCGCCTGGATGGCCCCCAGGAAATGAAACCCCGCGAAGTGCAACCATGGACGCTCGCCAAAAATGCTGAACCATCCCGCCAGCCAAATCGGCATCCCCGGCGTGTAGGTCTTCGAGTCGTACCAGAGCCACTTCCCCGCCATGATGTCATGCGCCCAGTCGACATACACCCGCGCGTCCACCACCGGATACGTCACCAGTTCATTGCTCCGCAGCGCCTGCCACAAATACAGGCCTCGCAGCAGCAGCGCCCCGAGAAAGATCCACAGATACCCGTTGGAAAAGGAGAGGCGTGGAAAGGGGCGGCTTTTGGGCGTCATGCGTGGAGGCACTGTACAGCAGCCCTCCCGCCAGCCGACTCTAAATTGACGAGGCCTTTAGGGACGGGGAGGGAATTCAAATCAGCGGGGCGCCTTTATGGACTGGGGTGGGCTTCCCCTACGCCGGACGCTTCATCTCAAAGCGATCCGTCGTGCGGCAGTACCAATGCGGGCTGGCCATGCGGCCGAGCACCTTGAACCGCTCGCTGATGATGCGCAGGCTCTCCGTATCCACCAGTTCGTCGCGCACGTGGATGCGCTTCACAAGGCCGATGATCAGCCGGTTGTCGCCAATCTGCAGCGTTCCCCACTCGTGGCATTCCAGGCTCGCCGGTGCTTCGGCGATGCGGGGCGGTCGCACGATGGACGATGGCGCCGCCGTCAACCCCGCCACCTCCAGTTCGCTCTGGCCATAGGGCAGCGTCGCCGCCGTCTTGTTCATCGCCCCCGCCAAGTCTTCATCCACGAGATTCACGACAAACTCATGGTTCAGCCGGATGTTCCGGGCCGAATCCTTCGGTGTGCCGTCCTCGCGATCCCCGGGGCAAAACCCGACAATCGGCGGCTCGGCGCCGAGCACATTGAAAAAGCTGAACGGCGCGGCATTCACCACGCCATCCGGCCCCAGCGTCGTCACCCAGGCAATCGGCCGCGGCGTGACGAGCGACGCCAGCAGCGCATACGCCCGGTCGGCATGTTTTCCTTCGAGATCGAATTCCATAATGGTGCTGCGACCGGAAGGTCGCGGACTGATTTTCTATAGCGGTTTGCGAAAAGTCGCAGCGGGAATCCGCAGCCTCCCGGCTGCGGCTACAGACGCTCTCCCGGACGGAAATCGCGCTCGAACAGTCTTACGCGCGCCGCTCTTTAATAGCCGCTAGCAAATCGGCGACCACTTCATTCCGCGGCTTCGCGCCCAAGTTGCCCTTGCCATGGACGCGCAGGCTTACCGCCCCGCCTTCCATGTCGCGTTTGCCGATGACGAGCATGGTGTGCACCTTGCGCTGCTCGGCTTCCTGGATTTTGCCTTGCATCTTGTCCGGGCCGTAATCGCCGTCGGCGCGCACGCCGTGGCTGCGCAGCTCGGTGACGATCGCCTTCGCGTAGTCGACCAGCGGATCCTCGGTGCCGATGGTGATCACGCGCACCTGCTCCGGCGCGAGCCAGAGCGGAAAATTGCCGGCGAAATGCTCGATAAGGAAGCCGATGAAGCGCTCATGCGTGCCGAGCGGCGCGCGGTGGATGCACAGCGGGGTGGCCATCGCATTCTCGCGGGTGCGGTATTGCAGGCCGAAGCGCGCGGGCACGGCGAAGTCCACCTGGTTGGTCGCGATGGTAAATTCGCGGCCGATGGCGCTCCACACCTGCACGTCGATCTTCGGGCCGTAAAACGCGGCTTCGTTCGGCACTTCCACGTAGTTGATGCCGGATTTGATCAGGACGTTGCGCACCATATCCTCGGTTTTTTTCCACAGCTCCGGCTGGTCCACGAATTTCTGGCCGAGCTTGGCCGGGTCATGGGTGGAGAAACGCATCTGGTATTTGCCCAGACCGAAGATCTGGAAGTACTTCAGATACATCTCGTTCACCGCTTTGAACTCCTCCTCGAATTGCTCCTCGGTGCAGTAGATGTGCGCGTCGTTCATCTGCATGGAGCGCACGCGCATGAGGCCCATGAGCTCGCCGCTCTGCTCGTAGCGGTAGCAGGTGCCGTATTCCGCAAGGCGCAGCGGCAGGTCGCGATACGACCGCGGCACCGCCCCGAAGATCTTGTGATGGTGCGGGCAGTTCATCGCCTTGAGGTAGTAGCGATCGCCCAGCGCTTCCTGCTGGAGCGAGAGGTCGAACGATTCGCGCTCGAGTTCCTTGTAGCGCGCCTGGCCGCTTTCGGAGCCATCGCCCTTCAGCTTCACCAGCTCATCCAGCACCGCGAATTTCTTGCGGGTCAGCTCTTCCTGCCGCATGCGGTCCGCTTCTTCCAGCAGGGACATCGGCGGGAACATCGATTCCTTGTAGTAGGGCAGATGCCCGCTGGTGAGATACATATTCTCGCGCGCCAGATGCGGCGTGCGCACGCGATCGTAGCCGGCGGCAAATTCAGTCTCCTTCGCCAGACGCTCCAGTTCCTCGATTAGGACGGTGCCGCGCGGCATCCACAGTGGGAGGCCAGGGCCGACGTCTTCGTCGAAAGTGAACAGCTCCATCTCCTTGCCGAGCTTGCGGTGGTCGCGCTTCTTCGCCTCCTCCAACATGGTGAAGTAGGCCTCCATCTCGGTCTTGTTTTTAAACGCGGTGCCGTAGATGCGCTGGAGCTGCGGGTTCTTTTCGTCGCCCTTGTAGTAGGCGCTGGCCACGTGGGTGAGCTTGAAGGCGCCGATGTTGCCGGTGCGCATCACGTGCGGGCCGGCGCAGAGATCGAGAAAGTCGCCGTTGCGGAACAGCGAGATTTCCTCGCCCTCCGGGATGTCGGCGAGGTTGCCGATCTTGAACTTGCTCGCATTCCCCGGACGCTCGCCGAGTCCGCCGAGGCGGCCGCTGTTCGCCAGCGCGATGGCTTCGTCGCGCGACACCACGGTACGCTCGAACACGTTGTTCGCCTTGATCTCCTTTTTCATCTCCTCCTCGATCTTCGCAAAGTCCTCGGGCGAGATGCGGTGCGGGAGGTCGACGTCGTAGTAAAAGCCATTCTCCACCGGCGGACCGGCGGCAAATTGCGCCTCGGGCCAGATCCGCAAAATCGCCGTCGCCAGCACATGGGCCGCGCTGTGGCGCAGCCGTTCGATGTCAGACATCTGGTGGCGTTGTTCGAGTGTTTTGCGTTCTTCAGGCATAATGAAAATGGGCGGGGAGCGTAGCGGAGGGGCGTCGGGAGGCAAGGATGGGGAGTGTTCCGTCTTCAGTTTTCAGTCTTCAGTGGGCCCCGGCGTGGCTCTGGAGCACGGATTCGAGCGTCGGGCCGTCAGTTTGGAGTTCCGCCTTTAGGCGGCGACCGGCCATTTTTCAAAAGCGCGCCTTCGAATGTCGGCGCCGCCGCCTAAAGGCGGAACTCCAAACTAAGTCGCCGACGCTCGCGAGGCGCCCACTGAACACTGAATACTCGCCCTCTATGCGAGCCCCGGCAGCCGGCCACCATAGGCGGCGCCGCCGGACGTCTGGCTGTTGCCGAACTTCTCCACCTTCACGCCCATGCGGTCCATCATCTCGATGTAGAGATTCGCGACCGGGGTGCGCTTTTGGAAATCGATCTGGCGGCCGGTCTTGATCGTGCCTTGCGCGTGGCCCACGAGCAGCGCGGGGTACTCGTCGCGGCCGTGGCCGCCATCGGCCATGTAGCTCGTGTAGAGGAGCATCGTGTTGTCGAGCAACGTGCTGCCGCCTTCGTCGATGGTCTTCATCTTGCGCACCATCTCGGCGAAAAGGCTCGTGTACCAGGCGTGCATCTGCCGGCACGCCTCGCGCGCGATGGGGTCGGCATCCTCCACTTTGCCGGCATTGCCCTGGTGCTCCAGCGTGTGGCAGTGGCGCTCATAGCCCACGCTCACCACCCCGGGGAACATGGCTTCATCGCTACCCGCGGCAAACGTGCAGACGCGCGTCGTGTCGGTCTGGAAAGCGAGGACCATCAGGTCCGACATGAGCCGGATGTATTCGCCGTGGCGCTCCGGGTCGCGGCGGACGGCCTCGGTGTTGCTCCAGTTGGGCTTCACTTTGCCATCGGGGCCGAGCGGCGGAAGATTTGGTTTGCTCGGGCCGGGCGAGGCGGCATCGAGCGCATCGAGTTGCTTGCGCAGCTCGATGGCGGCGAGGCGCGTCTCCACGCCGCGCACGGCGGTCAGATATTCATCCAGCCGATGCTGGTCCGCGCGGCCCAGGCGCTTTTGCAGCACGCGGGCGTCTTCGCTCACCAGATCGAGCACGCTGCGGTCATAGCTGTCCGCACTCTTGCGGCCCTGCACGGCGGCGAGATTCGCCGCGCGCTTCGCCCAGTTGGGCACCACCGGCGTGCGCCCGCGGAACATGCGGTCGAACACCATGCGCGGGTCCGCTTCGTAGGGCACGCTCGTGCCGTCCTCGCGGAACGAATAAACATTCTCCCCACCCGCGAGGCCAAACTCCAGCGAGGGCAGCAGCGAATCCTTCCCCGCGCGCGCGGCCACGTATTGATCCACCGAAGCGCTGGCAATCGCCTTGCCCCCCTCGCGTCGCACGGCCTCGGCGGCGGTGAGATGCGTGAAGGCGCAGTGCTCGTGTCCATTCACATTCTCGCCCTTCCCCTGCTGCGAAAGCCCGGTGATGAGCGTGAGATCCTTTTTGGCAAATTCCAGCGGCCGCAGCACCGACGGCATTTTATCAAATACGCCCGCCGACGGCATCTTCCACGACTCCAGCACGGTGCCCCCCGTGACCGTGAAAATGCCCATCCGCAGCGGTGGTTTGACGGCCGTAGCAGCGGCGAAAGCGGACGTGCGGGTGAGCGACTCCAAAAACGGCAGCGCCAGCAAAGCGCCGGCTCCGCGAAGAAATTGACGACGGGAAGTCATGGGAATTGGCAATATGACCCGGCTGGGCTCTTCTTACAAGGCCCGGAGTTTCGGAGGCCAAAATGGCCAAAGGTCAAATGCGTGTCGTCTCCGTCTGCACTCTTCGTTGCATCTCCCGCTGCCCGTAGAGAAATCCTCCAATCGCGACGAAGCCGACCAAATCCTGCCACCAGATGGGCGGGAAGATGAGGATATAGCCCGCATCCTTTACCAGCGCGGCGAAGCTCGAAACACAGAACGGCATGAGGAAGAGCCGGAAAATCTGCCAGCGATCGAGCTTGGTCGTTCCGGTGGTGGAGGTCCACGTGCTCAGCAGCAGAGCGAAACCGACAATCGCGCTCAGGCCAATGGACGTGAACCAGAGCCGAGGCCGCGCATCGAAATGCAGCGCCACATTCACCAGATACCAAATGGCATAGCACCACAAAACCAGCCGGGCTTTGTTGAGCGTGCCGAAATAGCGCAAGAGTCGTCGTCCCATTGGCCGCACCGTGCCTGAAAAGATCCCGTGCGCGCAAGAAAACGCGGATGGTTCAAACGCCCGAGCCGCTGGGCGCCCTTGGTGGCGTGACGCTCTGCGTCGCGCCTCGTAAAAAGAGCGCAATAACTAAGCGCGACGCGGAGCGTCACGCCACCAAGGGGCACCACCGCAATCGCAACGCAGCTTCTCCTTGGCGAGGTCAAGCCCCCTCCGCCCAAAGCTCCAGAGGGTCGGCGCATGGCCGCCCAATAGACCGCTTCGCTCCTTGCCAGCGGCACCACCTTCGGTTCCAAGAACAAGCGCATCCGCCTTGCGCCACTCTATGCGTCTCCTCCTGTTCACCCTCTTCGCCCTCACTGTCACCCCGCTCTTTGCCGAGCAGCAGAAATTTCCGGAAAAAGGCATCGCCTCCAAATACCCCGGCGATGCGGGCATCAGCGCCGACCCGCGCGTGATTTTTTCCGAGGACTTCGAGGAGCCGACGACCGAGGCGCTGTGGAAGAACTGGGAGAGCATCGCGGACAAGCCGGGCCAGTCCTTGACCGACGATGTCCCGCCGGGCAGCGCGGGCAAACACTCGCTCCTCATGGACCGCCAGCAGGGCTCCGGCCCGGCGCTCTATCGGCGGCTGAAAAACAAGGACGGTACGTGGGGCTATGATCGCGTCTTTGCGCGCTACTACGTGAAATTTGCCGAGGACAGCGGAGAACTCCACCACTTCGGCACGTGCATCGGCGGCACGAATCCCGCCGTGGCCTGGCCTATGGTGAAGGCCGGATATCCGACGGATGGCAAAGTCTCCTTTTGGTCTGGCATCGAGCCCTTCGGCAAATCCTGGACGTGGGACTACTACACCTATTGGTGCGAAATGCGCGGCAGCCCGCCGAAGGGCCAGACGTGGGGCAACACGTTCGTGCGCGATCCGAAGCTCGCCGTGGACCGCGGCCGCTGGATTTGCATCGAGCAAATGATCCAGCTCAACGATCCCAACGACACCAACGGTGAGCAGGCCCTGTGGATCGACGGCAAGCTCGTAAGCCATCTCGGCAAAGGCTTCCCGCGCGGACTGTGGGTCTTCGATAAATTCACACCCGGCCAGGGCGGCAACGGCATTCGCTGGGACGCCGCCAAAGGCGGGCGCGAGGATTTCAAGGTGGAGGAAGGCGGCGCGCCGTTTGAGGGCTTCCGCTGGCGCACTGTCCCGGAGCTGAAAGTGAACTACGTGTGGCTCTACCTCTACACCGAAAAGCCCGCCGGACACCGCATCCGCGTGTGGTTCGATAACGTGGTCGTGGCGACGGATTACATCGGGCCGATCCAGGGAAAGTAAGACACGTCAGCGAATGGGCACGCGTGCCGTGGACTGCGGCAGCTTGCTGCCGCTGTGGGCCGGTGCAGCTTGCTGCACGGTGGTGGGGTGCACCTCACGACCAAAAAATAGCGTCCAAAAAACCGACGGCGTTCGCCCTTCCCTCCACACGCAGCAAGCTGCGCCCTCCACACGCAGCAAGCTGCGCCCTCCACATAGCGGCAGCAAGCTGCCGCAGTCCACGGCGCGCTACGCCAGCGCCTCGCGCAGCGAGGCCACGGCGGCTTCGAGCGTCACGCAATCCGAGACGCCGATCACCGGCACTTCCTTGCGCGTACGCTTCACGAAACCGGCAATCACCGCCCCGGGCCCGAGTTCCACAAACAGCTCCACCTTCTCCACGTCCACGAGATATTCCACCGTCTCCGTCCAGCGGACCGAGCCGGTCACCTGCGCGGCGAGCGTCTCGCGAATCGGCGCGGGCTCCGTCACAGGACGCGCGGTAAAATTCGCAATCACCGGGAAGCGCGGCGCCTGCATCGTCGTGGCGGCGAGCACGGGCTCGAGCGCATCCGCGGCGGGCTTCATGAGCCGCGAGTGGAACGCGCCGGCGACATTGAGCTTTACCGCTTTTTTGATCCCCTTCCCTTTCGCGCCGTTCACCGCGGCGTCGATGCCGGCGACGGTTCCCGACAGCACGATTTGGCCGATCGAATTATAGTTGGCCACGTCGATATCGCTCTCCGCGGCGAGCGCGCGGACATCCGCCACTTCGCCGCCGATCATCGCCGCCATGCTGCCCGTGGTCTTTTCGCAGGCCTCCTGCATGAGGCGGCCACGCTCAGCCACGAGTTTCAGCCCATCGGCAAAGGCAAACGTCCCCGCCGCGGCATGCGCGGTGAATTCGCCGAGCGAAAGCCCCGCGGAAAACTGCGGCTGCACGTCGCCGATCTCCTGCCGGAGCGCGGCGAGACAGGCGAGACCATGAACGAACAACGCCGGCTGGCAGTTGCTCGTCTTCGTGAGCTCCTCGTCCGGACCCTCGAAGGCCACGCCGCTCAAGCTGCGGCCTAGAATCGCATCCGCTTCACGGAACAGCTCCGCCACCACCGGATATTTCGCCGCCAGGTCCTTCCCCATCCCCACGACCTGCGCGCCCTGTCCCGAAAATACAAATGCGACTCGTTTGCTCATGCGGATGTTTGGACTAGAGCTGGACCACCTGCACCGAGCGGATGTCGGCCTCGGCCGAAAGTTCTTTCAGCACGGCGTCGCCGGGCACGTTGTCGAGATTCAGCACCGCGAGCGCGTAGCCGCCGGCTTCGTCGCGGCCCATGCTCATGCTGGCGATATTCACGCCGTGCTTGCCCATGAGCGTGCCGATCCAGCCCACCATTCCGGGCCGGTCCTTGTTCTCGTAGATGAGCAGCACGCCGCGCGGATGCGCCTCCACGTGGCGGCCATTGATTTTCACGATGCGCGGCTGCTGGCCGAAGAACGTGCCAGCCACGCTGCACCAGCCGCCCTCGCCCGTCGCGGTGAGTTCGATGAGTTCCGCGAAGTCACCGCTGTTGCTCTCGCGGCTCTCCGTGACCTTCAGGCCGAGTTGCTGCGCAAAGGCGGGCGCATTCACTTCATTCACCTCGCCGCCGCTGGCCACACTCAGGAACGCCTTCAGGATGGCGCGCGTGATCGGCGTCGCATCCTGTTCGTTCATCTTGCCGGTGTAATTGATGTTCAGGCTGTCGCAGCGCTTCGCCGCAATCTGCCGGATGAAGTTGCCCATGCGGGCGCCGAGCGCGATATGCGGCCCGATGATCGCCAGCGTCTTCGCATCCACGCTCGGCATGTTCACCGCGTTGCGCACTTCGCCCGTCAGCAGCATGGCGCGGATTTGCTGCGCCACTTCGATGCCCACATTTTCCTGCGCTTCCACCGTGCTCGCCCCCAGGTGCGGCGTGAGGACGAGATTTGGCGCGCCGCGCAGCGGCGATTCCGCCGGCAGCGGCTCCACTTCAAAAACATCCAGCGCCGCCGCAGCCACCTGCTTGCTCTTCAGCGCCTCGGCCAGCGCGGCTTCGTTCACGAGCCCGCCGCGCGCGCAGTTGATGATGCGCACGCCCTTTTTGGTCTTCGCGAGGCGCTCCGCATCCAGCATGTCCTTTGTCTCATCCGTGAGCGGCATGTGCATCGTGATGTAGTCCGCGAAGGGCAGGATGTCATCCAACCGCTCGACGAGTTCCACCTGCATCGCGCGCGCCCGGCTCGCCGAGAGATACGGGTCATACGCATGGACGCGCATGCCGAAAGCGATGGCACGCCGCGCGATTTCCGTGCCGATGCGGCCCATGCCCAGGATGGCGAGCGTCTTGCCATACAGCTCCACGCCCTCAAAGCTCTTGCGGTCCCACTTGCCCGACTTCATCGAGGCATCAGCCTGCGGGATGCTGCGCGAAATCGACATGAGCAGCGAAAACGCGTGCTCGGCCGTGGAAATCGTATTCCCCCCCGGCGTATTCATCACCACGATGCCACGCTTCGTCGCCACCTCGGAGTCCACATTGTCCGTGCCCACCCCCGCCCGGCCCACCACCTTCAATTTCTTGGCGGCTTCCAGCACTTTGGCATTCACTTTCGTCCGCGAGCGCACCACGAGGCCGTCAAATTCCCCGATGATCGTCAGCAGCTCTGGCTCCTTGATTTCGGTGCTGACGACCACATCCACCAGTCCGCCCTCCTGCAACTCGCTGATACCACGGTCGCTGATTGCATCGGCCACAAGAACTTTCGGTTTGCTCATAACAGTAGATAGACGGTGTTTAAAAAAAGGGGGCGCAGTCTGCGTACCTTCCGCCCGCACGCAAGCGCGGAGTGTATTTTCCGATTTGGGCGCCCTCTGTCCGCCCCTTACTTCGCCGGCAATTTCGCCCCCGCTTTGTCTTCCAAAGGTCCGCCCAGAAAGGTCCACCGATGAGGACCGTGTCCAAAGCACATCAGGCGAAAAGGAAAATCGGCCGACTCTCCCGCCGTGAGCAGGCGCAGATGCTTTCGGTCGAAATCACTCACCGTCTTGGGGCTCACCACCGTAAAAATCAGGTTTCCCTTTTTAAGCTCGGCGTCCTTCACCCCGCATTCGCGGTCGGCCTGCACGGTAAGATGAACGTGAATGACCACAGGCACTCGGCGGCCATCCTCCACTCGCAGAATTTTGCAATCGGTGAGCGTCAGTGCCCCCTCGGATTCTTGGGAAACTTGTGAGCCCAGCGACGTCACTACCTCTGCTTCCGTCGGAACAGCCGGGATGGAGACCGGTTTTTTCTCCAATGCGTCCTCCCAGTTTTTGGGCCAAAGATCCCAGAGCTTGCCTGGACGCAGGATGCAGAGATACCGCACCGGGAACTTGGCCGATTCCCCGGCCTTCAAAACACGAAGGGATTTTGAGTTGGAACCCTTCAGCGGATCGACGGCAAACGGGGTAAACATCGGCGCTCCTTGCGCAAAAGAAGATTCCAAGACCGCGCAATCGCGCTCGGCCCGCAGAACAAGATGAGTCCGAATCACCACGGGAGTTTCCGTCGCGTTCTCCACCTGCAGGATCTCGCAATCGGTCAGAGTAAGAGAGCCCTCCGAATCCCGGGTCACTTTATACCCGATTGCGGCCACGACATCCGCCCCCGTCGGGACAGGCGGAAGGGGACTCGAGCGCTTCGTGCACGCCGGCAAAAGAGCCAGCAGCAAAAACAGGCAGGCCATGCTCAGGCACACCCGCCAGGATTTCAGGGGAGGAAGCAACCGCTTCATCCACCTCTTTTACAACCACCGGTCCTTCCCGCGCAATCCGCTCTTCACCAGCGTCACGAAGCTACTCCCCAAACGCTTCCGCCGCGAACCGCCGCTCCACCTCCGCGCGCATCTCTGGGTTATGCTTCGTCACATCCCCGGCCGATACCGCCATCTTGGCCTGCACCGGGCGGCACAGCGCACACAACATCACCAGCACTCCCGCAAGCGCCAGGCACAGCACGCGGTCCGCCAGGCCGGCCAGCTTTCCCGGCCGGCGCATCGGCGCCAGGATCCGGCGCACGCGCGCCTCCAGCTTGCCCGTGCGGCGCGAGGCCATGGTCAAAAAGGCTGCCTGCAGCGCTGGACGCCGCCGCGCCGCGGTCGCCATTTCGAAGAGCAGCGTGGCATAGTCATCCGGCTGCGCGCCGCGCTCCAGCACCAGCTCGTCGCACGCAAATTCACGCTCCACGGCGAGGTGCCGCTGGAGCATCCACACGAACGGATTGAACCAATGCAGCGCGCACGCCAGCCGCCCGAGCGCATGCGCCCACAGGTCTCCGCGGCGGAAATGCCCCAGTTCATGCAGCAGCACCAGCTTGCGCTGCTCGCGCGTCCACTCCCGCGCCTCATCGGGAATCAGCACCGTGCGGCGCAGAAGACCCGCGGCGCTCGGCACAAAGCCCGGCCCCGCCATCCGCAGCCGCACCGTGCCGCGCAGGCCCAGGATTTCCTGGCACTCGGCCATGAGTTGCTGCCACGCCCGCCCGGGCACTGGACGCGTGGAGCGCAGGATGCGCCACACCGCCCATGTTCCCGCGGCCATGCGCAGGAGAAAAAGTCCGCACCCACCGGCCCAAATCGCCATCATCCACATGCGCGATTCCGGTTTCGCCGCAGCGGTGAGCGTCGTCAGTGCCTTTGTCCCGGGCAGCGCCGCATGGGGGAGCGGCACCCATTCCAATGGCCGCACCAAGCCGGCCACCAGCAGCACCAGCGCGGCAAAGGCCGCCACCGGCACGGCGAGCCGCACGCGCGACCGCCAGGACGGCGGGCACAGCGCCACGCAGGCCGCCGCGAGCGAACCCACGGCCAGGCTTTTTAAAACAAAGGGAATGGCGTTCATTTTTTCCGTTCCTTCAGCAGAAACTGGATCCGCGCCAACTCCTCATCGTCCGTTTCCTTGGGATCCAAAAGCGTGGCCACCAACTCGGAAGGGCTGTTATTAAAGAACGTGGAGAGCAGCCGCCGCAGCGCGCTCTTGCCCGCCTTTTCGGTCGAGGCCGTCGGCACATACACGTACTTCTTCCCCTCGCGTTCATGGCGCAGGTGGCCTTTATTCACGAGCACCGCGAGCAGGGCGCGCACGGCGGAATAGCTCGGCGCATCCGGCAATTCCTCGTGGATCTCATTGGCGGTCGCACGGCTGTGGCGCCAAATGATGTCCATGATTTGGCGTTCGCGCCGCGAGAGTGGATCGTTGTCTGGCTGATTCGGTGGCACGGCCGCGACTAAAGCGCGAATTTTCTAGCACGTCAAAGCGAAAGTGCTACAATTTTAGCAGAAAGTACTTGCGGTCTGGAAACATAATGCTAATTTCTTAGCACATGCAACCGACCATCCGTTTTCTCCCGCATGCCACTCGTTGTTTCGGTGCCGCCAAAGTCGCCGAACCAGCACCGTCTAAATCCTCCACCCGGGGCACGCTCGCTGATTCGCCGCCGCGCATTCCGACTCCGAAACGGATGGAAACCGCCGTCGCCCCGACGCGCCATCGCCTCTCCCCCACGGCGGAGCTGTTCTTGCGCCTCGCCATCGTCGGCGCGCTCTTCGCGCTCTCTTTCCTTCTCGGCGGCTGCGCCAATTCCTATGTGAACTCCCCTGCGGCGGCTGCGCACCGGGACAAAGCGAAGGCGGAGTTTTCGCACCCCATCATCGCCCGCGCCTACAACGCGAAACCCGCCATCCATTTCCCAGCCACCATCGGCCTCGCGCCCATGGACCACGAAACACAGCTCCCGCTGCGCAACCTCGACGCCGCCGGCAAGCTCGATGCCCTCAAATCCCTCCCTCAGCTCGCCAACGTGACGAACGTGAGCTCCCTCCTCATTTCCACCGATGGCCAGATTGCCGGCCCCAATGGCCAGCCGGTCGCCCTTTGGAATAAGTCCGATCTCGCTCTCCGAGAGGCCGCCGCCCGCATGCACTGCGACGCTGTCCTCCTGCTGAAAATCGATACCACGGTGACTGACGGCAAAATCTTCGCCCCGCTCTCGCTGGTCACCCTCGGCATGTTCCCGAATGACCGCTCCGAGGTCATCTCCACCGCGCTCGCCGCGCTCGTCGATACCCGCACCGGCTACGTCTACGCCACCGCCGAGCGCAGCGCTGGCAAGACCTGCCACACGAATTCGTGGGACGACGACACCCGCAGCCGAACCATGCAACTCGCCAACCAAAAAGCCATCGACAAGCTGTTCGCCGACTTCCCCGCTCTCTGGAGCGGCATCGTCGCCAAATACAAATAGCCCCCGGCACCCGCGCACTTCCCGTGAAGAAGATCTGCCCATCGCCGTATTAGCATGGCAAGACCACCACTCATGAATTGCTCCAACCGACCGACCTCCACCGCATTTTATGTCGCTGCGGCCGGAAGGCCGCGGAGGAACCGTTCCCATCGGGGATGGCTCCCCCTCATGCTAACAGCACTCGCTCTCGTCCTCGCCTTCTCCGCCGGCTGCGCCAGCCGCCAGCCCCATTCCGTTTCCCCGCACATCCCCATCATCACCCCGGCCGAGCGTCCAGGCCTCGGCACCGGCTGGGGCGAAACGCGCGCTTCCTGGGTGGAGCCCGCCACCTTTGCCCGCGCCCACGCCACGCGCCCGGACTCCAAAGGTCTCCTCTTCTACAATGACCGTGAGGGCATCAACGCCATGCTCGACTACCTCGGCGGCGAGCCGCGCGCAGCTACCGGCCTGCGCCCTGCTGGCGATGTCAGCTTCGGCCTCCGCGGCGGCGATGGCCACTGGCTGGAATCCTACGAACTGAAGGGCAAGCGTCTCACCGTCGGCGAACGCGCCGGCCGTTACGAAGTGGTGGTGAAAAACGATTCGCCCAAGCCGGTCGAGGTCCTCGTGACCGTCGATGGCCTTGACACCCTCGACGGTGATCCCGCCCGTTTCGACAAGCGCGGCTTCGTCGTGGATCCCGCCGGCGAACTCGTCGTCGATGGCTTCCGATTCAGCGATGGTGAAGTCGGCGCCTTCCGCTTCAGCGGCGTGTCCGACACCGTCGGCCAGCGCCGCCACGGCAAAACGGACAACGTGGGCGTCGTCGGCGTCATGGTCTTCCGCGAAGGCCGTGCCCAGCCGCCGACCAAGGATCAACCCGTGCGCCCCGCCGCCGCCGGGGCCCCACCGACCAACCGCACCTTCGCCAAGCCTCCGGCGGCTTAGTTCATCCCTTATCTCTCACTCCCGCTGGAACCTTCAAAAACTTACGTATTACCGATTCATGCCCGGATCTTTAAATACTCTCCCTCCCCGAACGAAACGACAGCAACACAAACCATAATCGCAACCACCATGAAAACCACACTCCGACTCATCGCCGCCACCGTGCTCCTCAGCCTCGCTGCCTGCCAGCACGACACGCCGCCCACCACGCCCAAGACGGTGAGTGACACCCATACCCACCACTACAAAGGCTACGGCAAGTAATGCCGGTCCACGCCCGCCCGCGCGGCCCCATGTGAAAGCCGCCTTCCCCCAAAGGCGCGCCGCGCGGGCGTGGCGTGTTTCCCGAAGCATGATGGAGGCTCGGCGGTACCTGGGATGCCATTCGCGTCTATAGCCGTGGCCGGGAGGCCGCGGACGTGGGCCACGACTTCCGCCAACCCCTTTGATTCGAGCGATTTCAGAAAGACGATTGCCACTCACCGCGGCCTCCCGGCCACGGCTGCAGACGCGAACATGCGTGCGGCTCCCGTTTCCCCCTAACTGCTCCTAATCCTTTCGGACGATTGCCCTTCCTCCATTTTCCTTCACCATTCCATCCATGAAAGCGCCCATTCCGATCACCCGCCCCTGCTCCGCCGATTGGTCGCAAATGTCTGGCGACGACCGCCGACGCTTCTGCGCGCACTGCGACAAGCACGTCCACAATCTCTCCGCTCTCACCCCGCCGCAGATCGCGCAATTCGTCGCGCAAAGCGACGGCACCGAGTGTATCGGCTACTCCTACCGGCCCGATGGCCACATCGTCACCGCCCCGCGCTGGCCCTGGCTCCATCGCCTCTTAAACCCTTTCCGGCACCTCCGCCGCGGCGTGGCCTGGTTCCTTGCACTCGCGCTGCCCTCGCTCTTCGCCGGCTGCGCTTCCAACCGCTGCTCACAGGACGTCGGCGGCCTGGTCAAGCCCGGTGGCATTGCCCCGCCTCCGCCAAAAACCAAAACCATCCGCGGCACTTACGACGGTCAGATCGTCATGGGCACCGTCTGTCCCACGCCTCGTCAGCCTCACAGAGACTAGCGCGGTCCTTATGTCCGGATTCGCGATCGACGTATGAAAGCTCCGGCTCCACTCGATTTTTTCCCCCGCGCCGCCGCACTCGCGCTGGTCGCCGCTCTTCTGCTCACCGCCTGCGCCGCGCCCTTCCATTCCACTTCCTCAGACCGCGAAGCGCATCCTGACACCAGCGCGTCCGCGCCCATCGAGCCCCCACCTTTCCCCGTGATCCCTCCTCCACCCGAGCCCGTCCCGGCGCAGTGGTAGTACATCATGTAGCTGCGACCGGAAGGTCGCGGGCTGATTGATTGGGACAACGTAGAGTCGGCGGGAGGGTCCCGGGAGCGCCGCCGTCCCGGCAGCTTTGAAATCCCAGCGCGCAGCGCCGCATGGTGTTTGGGCGCGAAAGATGTGGCGCTTCGCGCATTGCTGTTCGCTGCCCCGGGATGGCGGCGCTCCCAGGACCCTCCCGCCATTTCGCTTCTTTCGGCAAGAGCTATTGTCCGCCAAAGTGCCGGCACACCTCGCACACTTGCTCGTACGCTCCCTTCACGCCCATCGCCTGCAGCTCGAGCATCTCCCGTAACTCCCCCGCGATCCCTTCATCGTGCAACGCCGCCTGGTATTGCGCCACGGCCGCTTCTTCGCCGCGCTCGCACTCGGTGAGAATCGCCTTTTCCTCCCCGTGCGTCAGCGCCGCGCGCAGGCGCATCCATCCGCGATGCATCGCTCCCGCCGTGGTCCCGCTCTGCTCCGGCGCCGCATCCAGCGCCCGCACCATGTCTTGGAGCTCACCCGCAAATTGCCGCCGCTGCATGGACAAATTGGAAAACATCTTTTTCAAATCCGCGTTCTTCACCGTCTCCGCTGCCAGCCGATATCCCTCCTCGCCATCCTTGCAGGTCTCAATCAATTCGTTCAGCCGCGTGGCCACCGCATCGATAGTCGTGCTCATAACCGGGCATCGCCCGCCTGTCGCATCCCGCGCGTAGCGAAATTTCCCGCCCTCCACAGACCGACACCCGGACGCCCCCTGGTTGCCACAAAAGATACAAAGACACAGAGAGCACAAAGATCAGAGGCGTGGTCTGTTTACCACAGATAGCGCTGATAACTCAGAGACCGCAGATGAGGGATCCATGACCGTGGATTTCGCGGATGGGCGCGGATTCACTCCAGCCCCATCTGCGTTCTCTGTGGTAATCAGACCACGCCACTCTCTGTGTCCCCTGTGCTCTTTGTGGCAACGGCTGGCCGAGGCTCCTCAGTGGTGGTCGCGCGCCCACCAGGCGCGGAGCTACTTCCCCGCTTTCCCCGTGATGAAGCTTACCATCGCCTCGCGCACGGAGTCTCCGTCCTTGGAAATATTTTCTCCCATGCTGCCGTGGTCGTGTCCGCTCATTTCCTGGATCGTCACGTGCGCATTTCCGGCCGCTTTCAGCGCCGCCGCGAAATAGCGATTCTCATCGCCCCGCAGCATCATATCCTTTTCCGCGTAGAGGATCAGCCAGGGCGCGGTGTCCTTACAGGCGTGGTTCAGCGGGCCCGCTTCATCCACGATGATGGTGGTCTTCGGCAGCCCGCGCTCTTCGCGAATGGTGTAGTGCGTCGCCGTCTGCCCGCTGAGCGGGATGAGCCCCGCGAGGTCCTGGAGCGACATCCCATACGGCTTCAGCCACCGGTCATCCACACCCACCATGTTCGTAAGATAGCCGCCGGCCGAATGTCCGCCGACAAACACGCGCGTGGCGTCACCGCCATATTCACCCGCATGTGCGTGCACCCACGCCACCGCCGCCGCCGCGTCCTCCACATAGGCGGGATATTTCACCTGCGGACTCAACCGATAATCGGCCACCGCCACGACGATCCCCTCCTCCGCCAGCCGCCGCGCCGCGGCCACGGTCCCCCGTCCCGCCTTGCTGCCGCCGGTGAGGCCCCCGCCGTAAAACCACACGAGGCACGGCAAATCCTTCGCATCCGCCGGAGCATAGATATCGAGTTTGCACCGCGTCTGCTCATACGGCGTGAGCGACGCCCCCGATTTATAGGCCAGGTCCGCCGTGACCTTGATCTCAGGCGCCGCCTGAATGCTGACCACAAAGGAAAAAAAGAGGAGGGCCAAAAACTTCATCATGATGGCCCAGTCTGGTAGAGCCCATGCCCCGCGCCGCAAAGCGCAAATTGCGGCCACCGCCGATCGCCTCTCCACCCGCGAATCCCCATCGATGTCTGCTCTCCGCATCGGAATCTCCGGCTGGACCTATGCCCCCTGGCGCGGGTCCTTTTTTCCGAAAGGCCTCCCGCATCGCCGCGAGCTGGAGTTCGCCTCCCGCCAGGTCAACTCCATCGAAATCAACGGCAGCTTCTACTCCCTCCAGCGCCCGCAAAGCTACCAGGCCTGGTACGATGCCACCCCCGAGGGCTTCCTCTTCTCCGTCAAAGGCGGACGCTTCATCACCCACCTCAAACGGCTGAACGATGTCGAAGCCCCGCTCGCCAATTTCTTCGCCTCCGGCCTCCTGCTCCTGCGCGAAAAGCTCGGCCCCATCCTGTGGCAATTGCCTCCCTCCTTCCGCTACGACCGCGAAAAGCTGGAGTCCTTCTTCGCTCTCCTCCCCCGCGACACCGAAGCCGCCGCCGCCCTCGCCCGCCATCACGATCACCGGCTGAATGGCCGCTCCGCCACCCATACCGATCATCGCCGGCCCATTCGATACGCGTTGGAGGTGCGCCATCCGTCTTTCGTCACGCCCGAGTTCATCGCACTCCTCCGCGCCCACCGTATCGCCCTCGTCGTCGCCGATACCGCCGGCAAATGGCCCTTCCTCGAGGATGTGACGGGGGACTTCGTTTACGTCCGCCTGCACGGCGACAAAAAACTCTACGTCAGCGGCTACACCCCCGCCGCCCTGAAACGCTGGGAGGAACGGATCACCGCCTGGTCCCAAGGCCAAGACCCCAAGAGCACCGCCAAGTACGCCCAGCACGCCAGCCCCAAGCCCCCGCCCAAGCGCAAGCACCGCGACGTCTTCGTCTACTTCGACAACGACGTCAAAGTCCGCGCCCCCTACGACACCATGAACCTCGCCCACCTTCTCGGCCTCGGCCCCAAGCCCTCGCGGGCACCCAAGGCCTCCGAGGTCCTCGAAACCCGCGGCGCGGCTGGCCTGCCATCAAGCGCCGATGGGAGACTGCAATCGCGTAACCCGCTCTCGTTCAGCCTCTAATAGGTCCCATGAGTCCTATAGGGCCGATAGGTCCCATCCTCCTGAAAGATGCCGCGAGGTTCCTTCCCGCAACTCCCCCGCGCCGCTGCGGTTCCACCAGAGGCGCTTCTCTGGAAAATTCCGCGCCTTTGCCACTAAGAATCTTTCCTTCTGACAGTTCACCACTATCGACATGACATCGCCTTTCACACGCCGCACGTTTTTGAGGGGACTCGGAGTAAGCATGGCTCTGCCTTTCCTCCAGTCGCTCGCCCCGCGCGGGCTGGCCTCGTCCATCGGCGCCTCGGCAGCCGGTAGCACCATCGCCGGGAAAGCCCCGGTGCGCATGGCCTTCATCTACGTGCCGAATGGCGTGAATGTCGCCGAGTGGACCCCCAAGCAGACCGGCGCTGATTTCGACCTCCCTTTCACCCTCGATCCGCTCAAAGCGCACAAGAACGAGCTGCTCGTCATCAGCGGTCTGGCCCAGGATAAAGGCCGCGCCAATGGCGATGGTGCCGGCGACCACGCCCGGGCCGCCGCCACCTGGCTCACCGGCGCCCAGCCGCTGAAGAGCGAGAGCGTCCGCGTGGGCGTTTCCGCCGACCAGGTTGCCGCGCATCATTTTGGGAAGGAAACCCGTTTCGCTTCCTTGGAACTCGGCCTCGAACCCGGCCGCCAGGGTGGCAAGTGCGACAGCGGCTATTCCTGCGCCTATTCCAATAATATCTCCTGGCGCAGCGAGAGCACGCCGAGCGGCAAGGAAATCAACCCGCGCCTCGCGTTCAACCGCCTCTTCGCCGCCGCGAACCCGAAGGCCGTGGGCGACGCCGCGGTGCGCCACGAGCGCTACCGCCGCAGTATCCTCGATTTCGTCATGGCCGACGCCAAGAACCTGAGCGGCAAGGTCTCCGGCATGGACCGCCAGAAGCTCGACGAATACCTCACGGCTGTCCGTGAAATCGAACAGCGCGTGGAAGCCGCCGAGCGCAGCGTGAACATGGCGCAGTCCGCCGGCGTCATCGAGGGCTATGACATTCCCGAGGAAATCCCCGAGAGCTACGAGCAGCACACCCATCTCATGCTCGACATCATGGCGCTTGCATTCCAGACAGACACCACCCGCGTGGCGACGTGCATGTTTGCCAACGAAGGCAGCAACCGCGCCTACCGCAACATCGGCATCACCCGTGGCCACCACGAGATTTCGCACCACCAGGGCAACGCGGATAATCTCAACCAGATCCGCGAGATCAACCGGTTCCACGTCCGCCAGTTCGCCTACCTCATCAACAAGCTCAAATCCATGTCCGAGGGCGAGGGCTCGGTGCTCGATAACACCATGCTCCTTTACGGTTCGTCCATCGCTGATGGCGACCGCCATGACCATGGCAATCTCCCGCTTCTGCTGGCGGGACGCGGCGGCGGCAGCATCCTGCCCGGCCGCCACCTGCGCTACACCTCGGAAACCCCGATGTGCAACCTGCTCCTCACCATGCTCAAAAACGCCGGCGCCCCCGTGGCCAGCCACGGCGACAGCACCGGCCTCCTGCGCGGGCTGGAGGGGTAAGTTCATCTTCCGCATTTTGAGCCGAGAGATCAAACGTCCCCGGGAGAGCAGAAGTGTTCGGGAGGGCGTCTCGCTCGCCATTTCTCCAAAACTCCACCTCCCCGCCACGCATCCGTCACACTCCCATTTGATCTAAACTGGCACACCGCATTGCCACCATGCTCCATCACCTGCTCAGCCTCTCGAATTCAAATCGGCGCACCGTCGCCTCTTTGAATGGTGTTTTGGAGACCCCGATTTCTTCCTCCGCGCATTTGAATACGAACTCGCAAATCTTGCCGCGTAGCGGCAGCCATAATAGTAGCCGTGGGTGGAGCGAAGCGGAACCCACGGTAAGCCGTTTAACAACGGCCAAACCGCGTAGCGGTGGCAACAGCCATGCGCGTTCCTCAATTCTTGCGGCAACCATCGCCGCCCTCCTCCTCACCACGTCCGCTTTCGCCGCCGACGTTTCCAAGTGGACTCAGCAACTCGCCTCCTCGGACCGCGATGCCCGCCGCGAGGCCAGCTACCAGCTCCTCCACCTCGGTGCCGCCGCGAAGCCTGCCCTGCCCGACCTCATCAAGGCGCTCGACGACCAGGACAAGCAGGTGTGGAGCAATGCGATTTCCACCATCGCCGCCCTCGGCCCCGATGCCGTGGACGCCGTGCCCAAGCTCCTCGAAAGCCTCGATAGCCGCCGCTCGCAAGGCCGTTACCGTGACCAGGGCCAGTACCTTCTCCGCGCCGCCTATGCGCTCGCCCGTATCGGCGACGCCGCCAAGCCGCAGCTCCTCGCCGCACTCAAGGACAAGGACACTGGCCTCCGCATCGGCGCCGCCAAGGCGCTCGGCGGCATGGGCCCGGCGGCCAAGGAAGCTATCCCAGCCCTCATCGAAAACCTCGGTAGCGGCGACCAGGATTTGCGCAACGAAGTCATCGAGTCCCTCGGCCTTATCGGCGGCGACGCCGTGCCCGCGCTGAAAGACGCGCTCGACTCCAAGGACGCGTGGCAGCGCGAAGGCAGCGCCCGCGCCCTCGCGGCCATCGGCGATGCGGCCACACCCGCCGGGGACAAGCTGCTGGAGCGCGCCGGCCAGGAGACCGATGCCACCGCGCGCGGCGCCATCCTCGCCACGCTGCCGAAAATCGGGCTGCCGCCCGCGAAAGTCATCCCGCCGCTCATCGCCGCCATCAAGAGCGACAACGAGGCCCTGCGCCACGCGGCGACAAATGCGATCCTGCTCGTCCATCCCTCGGCCAAGACCGCGGTGCCCGCCCTCACTGCGCTGCTCGCCGAGCCTGCGCAGGCCGAACACGCCGCGTACGTTCTCGGCCGTTTTGGCGACGACGCCAAGAGCGCCGTCCCCACGCTGATCGATCTCATCCTGAAAGCGGAAACCCCGCCCGCCGCCTTTACGGATGCGCTCGCGCAAATCGGCCCGCCGGCCGTGCCCGCCCTGCTCGCGCAGGTGGAAAAGATTTCCGCCACCAGCATCACGCGCGACTTTTGGGTGATCAAAGTGCTGAAAAATATCGGCAGCTCCGCCCTGCCCGAACTGCGCCAGGCGCTCGCTTCGCCAAACACCTCCGTGCGCCTCGCCGCTCTCGGCACTATCGCCGACCTCGGCCCTGAGGCTCGCGAAGCCCGGGCCGATGTGCTCAAGCTCGGCAGCGATCCGGACCCGCAGGTCCGCGCCCTCCTGCTCAGCGCGATGGTCTCCATCGACTCCTCCACGAGCAAGGCGCTGAAGCTCATCGAGCCCGCGATTAAGGATGCCCAGCCACTCGTCCGTGCCGCCGCCGCCAGCGCCGCCGCCACCCTCGGCAAGGATGCCGCCCCCGTGGCCGCACAGGTCGCCGCTTTGTTGGAAGATCCCGATGGCCGCGTGCGACTCGTCGCCATTCGCGCCGCCGGGGCCATTGGCGTAAAGGATCCCGTGATCATTGAACGCGTCACCGCGCGGCTCGACGATCCCTCCGCCCGCCTGGCCGCCATCGAGGCCCTCGCCCGCCTCGGCGCCGGCAACGCCGTTCCGCGCCTGATCGCCCTTTATCCCACCTCCGACATCCCGACGCGCCTCGTGATTCTGAATGCCCTCGGCGGCGGCGGCGAAGCCGGCCTGCCCACCATTGCGACCGCGATGAATGAGCGCGACCCCAGCGTCCGCTCCGCGGCCGTCCGCGCCCTCGCCGGCGCGCAGACCAATGTCGAAATCCTGCTCCCGGCCCTGCAGCAAGCGCTCACCGACCGCGACCCCGTCGTGCGCCACGCCGCCATGGATGCGATCGTTCCCCTCGCCACGCGCAATCCCAACAAGGTCACGGAAATCACCAAGAGCATCATCAGCCTCGCCGCGCTCGATGCTGACCGGCTCTCCGCCCTCGAGACACTGCGCGCCTTCCGCGTGAAGGACCTCGAGCTCATCTCCTACGCGCTCGACAGCCCTTCATCGGACGTCCGCGTCTGGGCCTGCGAACGTGCTGGCCGCCTCGCCGGCCAGGCCCGCCCCATCCGCGCCAAAATCGAAACGCTCTCCAGTTCGTCCAACGACTACGACCGCCGCGCCGCCCGCCGCGCGCTGGAGACGATCCGATAGCTGCTCGCAACTCCACTTGCATCTGCAGCCGTGGCCGGATTCGAGCGGAGCGAGAAAGATCCGCCTTGGCGGACCCGAAGGGGGCGAGCGGCAGCGAGCATCAACGCCGCGGAAAATGGCCGCGATTTTTCTGGAACGCTTCCAATATAGCATCCGCCTCTTCCGACGTTGGTTTTCCGCAGCCTTCCGGCTACGGCTACAGACGCGCCCTGTATTCGGAGCGGCTACCATATTTTTAGAGATGCTCTCCGTCGCGTTTCGCGAATGCAATTTCAGCGCTCACCCCACCGCCAGCGACTCCAACTCTTCTACCGACGCGGCCCCCGTGGTTCCGAGCTGGTGAATCGCCACCGAGGCGGCTGCCGAGGCTAGTTCCAGCGCCTCCGGCACCTCGGCCCCCGCCGCCAGCGCCGCCGTCAGATTCGCGCTCACCGAGTCGCCGGCGCCCACAATATCAATCGGTCCCCGAATCGGATGCGCCGCCGCGCGATGCACCACCTCCGGATCATTGGGCTGGCGCCCGCCCGGGTCCGCCCCCACCATCCCATGCTCGGCGAGCGTGATGAAGACCGCCCGCCCATTCGCCCGCGCCAGTTCCAGCGCCGCGTCCGGTACCGCCGAGACTTCCTGCAAATCCCGCCCGAGCAGCGACCCCAGCTCCTGCCGGTTCATTTTAAAAATCAATGAGGGCCAGCCCCGCAGCCCACGCCGGCTGTCCGCCAGGATCGGCAGCGTCGGCCGCGCCTGCGTGATGTCCGCCAGTGCCGTCCGCACCGCCGCGGTGATCACCCCCGTCTCCGCCAGATCCGCCTGGTCCATCACCATGATCGCATCCACGGACTCCGCCAGCTCCCACAGCGCCCCGACGATCTTCCGCGAGACCTCGTCCGGCGTCGGCGTCCAGTTCTTCAAATCCAGCCGGCTAAGCTCACGCGGCGGCGCTCCCGGCTCATGCACCAGCGGCTTCGTGTACGTGAAGGTCCGCCGATGGGGCGTCTCGATAAACCCCTGCATCTGCACCCGTCCCGAGGAATGCAGCGCCCGCTGCAATTCATACCCCTCTCCATCCCGCCCGCAAAAGCCCACCGCATGAATCTTCCCAACGCCCAACGTCAGGAAGTTATTCAAAATCGTTCCCGCCGCTCCCGGCATTGACCGCACTCCCGTCACGTTGTGCACCGGCAGTCCCGTCTCAATCGACGTCTCCCCCCGCGCCGGATCGATATCCAAATACCGGTCCAAACAAAAGTCCCCCACAATCGCCAGCCGCAGCGTCGGATAACGGGAGGTCAGTTCAGTAAAGCGGGAGCGTTCCACAGTCTCACCGGATTAACGCCCTCACACCGCAGGCGCAACTTTCAAAAGGCCCGCGTAAGCACGCACCCACTTCTTGGATCCCACATGATCGAGCTTGAGACACAAGCGACTACTTGGAATTCCGTGCCATCCGTGAAATCCGTGGTTAAGAGAAGGACCACGGATTTCACACATGGCACGGATGCGTGTTTCGACCAATACTTGCCGCCCGACATCGAAGTCCTCTCCCCTGACACCGAGCGCATCGATCGGGGCGAGAAGCTGCGCAACTACCAGGGCCTGCCCAGCCTCGAAGCCTACATCCTGGAGGACCAGTTTCACATCGCGGTCTCCATCTACCGGCGGATCGATGGCGAATGGACCTCGGAATTTCTCACTGAAAAGACCGATGTCATCCCGCTGCCGGGCATTGGCTGCGAGCTCCCGCTGACGGCAGTTTATGAGCGGACGCACCTCGTGCGCTAGCCCGCTATTCCCCTCCCCGGAGCAAAACTGCAAACTATTGGATGTTGAGCGTTGAACGTGGGGCATTCGATGTTCTTCACTGCTTCCCTACATGAGCACCCTCAATTTCGCGATCGTCGGCAGCGGCGGCATCACTTTGCAAAACCATCTTCCGGGATTGGCCCTGTGCCGCGACGTCCGCGTCACGGCGCTGTGCGACTCGAATCCCGCGACGCTGGAGACCGCGCGCGCCCAAGTCGGCGACGTCGCCACGTCCACCAGCTATGAGGACATCGTGAAGCGCGATGACGTCCACGCCGTCATCATCGCCACGCCGAATTTCACCCATAAGCCCATCGCCCTTGCCGCCATCGCCCACGGCAAGCATGTGCTGTGTGAAAAGCCCATCGCGCTGAATGCGGAGGATGCCCGCGAGATGGCCGCCGCCGCGGATGCCGCGGGCGTCCGGCACATGACGGCGTTTACCTACCGCTTCGTGCCCGCCATGCGCTACCTCGGGCATCTCATCAAGCAGGGCGACCTCGGCACGCCGTACCACTACCGCTCCTGCCGCCTGCAGGACTGGGGCACCCGTAATCTCGGCTGGCGGCAGCAAAAGGCCCTGGCCGGTACCGGCGAACTCGGGGACATGCTCAGCCACCGCATCAATTTCGCCCAGCACCTCGTCGGCCCGATGAAACGCATCGTGGCCAATGTGAAAAATCTCACGCCCGTCCGCGGCGGCGCGCCGAATGACACTGAGGACTGGGTGGCCATTCTCGCCGACTTCACCAATGGCGCCACCGGCGTGCTCGAAAGCTCCAAGCTCGCCAGCGGCCGCAATGAATCCTGGCGCTCACTCGACTACGTGGAAATCAATGGCAGCGAAGCCACCTTCGAATTCACCACCGGCAAATGGAATGAGCTCCTGCACGGCAAAGTCGGCGGCCCCGGCCTCGCGCCGCTGGCCGTGCCGCGCGAATTCTGGACGTGGCCCGGCTCGCCACGCGACCCCGGCGTGGGCGACCCGCTCGTCTCCTTCCGCTACGATCAGGCGTGGGAATTCGTGGACGCCATCCGCTCCCAGCGCCCTTGCGTCCCGAGCTTCCACGAAGGCGCCGCCTGTCAGGCCGTGATGGATGGCGCCGTCCGCTCCGCCGAGACCGGGCAGTGGATTGATCTGGAGAGTTAGTCGGTCAGCGTCCAGCGCGAGAGATTTGCAGCGTCATCGCCCATCACCTTTGATCGGCGGCGCGGCACTTTTGTTACGAATCTGCGTCAATTATGCCGCAGCCGTGTCAAATGATGACAATCGACGTCATTTCAAAGACATTGTAGTTCCAATCGCGTCGCGATGATTGGTAGAGGCGCAGGCATTCCGACGTTTACCGCGGTCACACACCTCATTTTTGCCGCTCGGCCCAAACCGAGCCGAAAGCAAACGAGGGACCGCCAAAAGCGACCGGAAATTTTCGGGAGCGTCTAGCTCCCGGCACACGAATACCAAACGCTCGCTACACCACACTCATGTCCTACCGCCGCCCTCTCAGTGCCGCTATTCTCATCTCCAGTCTTTCCGCCTCTCTCTCGATGGCTGGGACCAATGAGGTCGCCACCACCACGCCCGCTAAAGAGCCATCGATCTTTGATCGGCTGTGGGCGCTGCCGGTCCTGTATAAGAATGATCACAACCCGGTGCTGGAGGAATTCGATTTCACCGGGCGTTTCCAGTTCGACTATTTCAACGTCGACTCCGACAAGGGCGACAACCACTTCGCGGAAATCCGGCGCTTCCGCCTGGGCGTTGATTCGTGGTGGGCCGACCGCCACGTCGAGCTCAAGGCCACCGTGGATACCGCTCTGCGCTCCTACGGTGCCGACAGCATTTTCTATAACCGGATGACCGACCTCTACGCGAACTTCCGCGTGAGCGATGCCTTCAGCCTCCGCATCGGCAAATTCGAGCCGCACTTTGGCTACGACCGCGAGTTTTCCGACAACCAGCAGAAATTCTTCGAGCGCAGCTTTTTTGACGACAATGTCTTCAACAACACGGGCAACGATTATCTGAGTGGCATCTCCGTTTCCGGAAAAATCAAGAACTGGGGCTATCAGGCGGCTATCTTCTCCAACAACGTCGACCGCGAGTTCGGCCGCTTCAACGGCGGGCAGAGCTACCTGGGTGAAATCAGCTACGATTTCTCCAAGGCCATGGGCGCGGACAAGGCGCTCTGGGCGGTCGACTACCTGCACGTGGAAAACGACCCGAATGGCAACGTCTTCAACACCATGGAGAATGCCGCGGCGACGTACTTCGACTACCAGAAGGACCGCTTCGGCCTCGTGGCGCAATTCGGCTACGGCAATGGCATCGATGCCAAGGGAGACATCTACCAGCTGATGATCATGCCCACCTTCCTGATCACCAAAAATCTGGAGCTCGTGGCGCGCTACCAGTACGGCACGGCGGAGGAGGACAATGGCATCATGATCCTGAACCGGCAGGAAAAGACTATTGGCCGCTTCACCGGGGATACGTACCACTCCGCCTACGCTGGCCTGAACTACTACGTCTATGGCCAGAAGCTGAAATTCATGGTCGGGGAGCAATATACCGAGTTGACCGGCGGCACCGGACTCACCGCCGGCTACCGTGGCTGGACCACCCTGGTCGGCTTCCGCATGTATTGGTAGACGCGGCGCTTGCCTTGCCGGATGGCCCATCTAGCCTTGGCGTTATGAAATTCCTCGCCCTCGCCGCCGCCGCGCTCTTTGCTCTGCCCACTACTATGTTCGCTGATTCCGCCAAAGAAAAAGGAGCCGCCTACCTCGCCGCCAACGCCAAGAAGGAAGGCATCAAGACCACCGCCAGTGGCCTCCAATACAAAGTCCTCAAAGAAGGCACGGGCAAAACCCCGGGCAAGACCAGCACGGTAAAGGTGCACTATCGCGGCACGCTCATCAACGGCACGGAGTTCGACAGCAGCTACAAGCGCAATGAGCCGATCGAGTTCCCGGTGAATGGCGTCATCAAGGGGTGGACGGAGGGCCTCCAGCTCATGAAGGTGGGCGCGAAGTATCAGTTCTTCATCCCGTCCGATCTTGCCTACGGATCGAGCGGCTTTCCCGGCGCCATCGGCCCGGACGAGACGCTGATCTTCGACGTCGAGTTGCTCGACGTGAAGTAAGATTCAGGCATCCGGCGAGCGCATTCCATGCGCTTGATGGAGACTCCATCTTCTCCTTCCCATGATCATCCGACTGGCCACCGAGGCCGACATCCCGCAGCTGCGCGAGCTGGCCGCGCGCATCTGGCACGCCTGTTACCCGGGCATCATCCCGGTCGAGCAAATCGAATACATGCTCGACTGGATGTACTCGGAGGAAAAGATCCGGGAGGAACTCCGCGAGGGTTTCACCTGGGAACTCGCGGAGATCGAGGGCGAGCCGATTGGCTTCCAATCCTACCACCTCGATGCCCAGCGGCGGTGCAAGCTGAACAAGCTTTACCTGCGGCCAGATCATCAAGGCCACGGGCATTCCCGGACCATGCTGCAACATGTCTGCGCCGCCGCGCGCGAGATGGAAGCCATCGAAGTGTGGCTGCAGGTGAACAAAAAGAACACCCGCGCCATCGCTGCGTACGAGAAGTTCGGCTTCCACGTCGCCGAGGAAAAGACCTTCGACATCGGCCGGGGGTTTATCATGGACGATTACCTCATGGCGAAGGCGGTGTAGCCGCGGGACGCCCTCCATCGGGAGGGGAATAGCTGGAAGGGGCATTTGAGCGCCAAGGGCGCGACCCATACCAGCTTGGGGCGAGTATCTGTGTAGCGTCAGGGCGTCTTCGTCAGGCGTTTGGTGATGGTTCGGAGAGCAGCGTGCCCAGCGCAGGTCGGGATGGCGCGCCGCCGCCGTCCCCAATTTCGCGCGGGGGTCGATCGGCTTCCGCGGCCCATTCCCGCGTCGGAAAGAGACGTAATCCCAATCGCTGATGAGTCGTGAAGTTCGTCGGCGCTCTGAGCGAGATCAGGGACGGCGGCGGCGCCATCCCTACCTGCGCTGCTCGCTCCGCTCGCTTACCAAAGGGGGCACGCGCACCGCCGTTCAAAGATCCAGCGCCATGGCTTTCGGTGGCGACAGCAATTTAAAAAATCGTAGCCGGGCCGTTGGCCCTCAGAAACTTTCCTTATCCCCCTCTACCTACAGCCACTGCTTCCACGCCGCCATCATGGTGCGCAACTCCTCCACCTCCGTGGGCTGGAGGTCGTTGAGCGGCGGGCGGACGCGGCCGCCACGCTGGCCGCTCAAGTCCATCTGCGACTTCATCACGGAAACCTCGTAGCCCTTGCGGCGTCCGCGGAAGGCGTAAAGCGGGAGCACAAGATCGCGCATCAGCGCGGAGAGTTCGTTATCCGCCCCGTTGGCGCGGGCGGAGGCGAGGGCATGCAGGCGCAAGGAGAGGCGGGGTGCCACATTGGCGATGCTGCTCGTGTAGGTCCGCACGCCGAGCGAATAATAGCCGGGCACCAAGTCGTCGCCGGCGCCGCCGATCCAATGCAGGCGATCGCCCACGCGCGCCATGATTTGCTGATAGCGGCGCAGGTCGCCCTGGCCGTCTTTGAAAGCGACAAAATTCGGGATGCACTCCGCGAGCCGGGCGACCGCCGCCGGGGAGAAGTTCGCGTGGTCGCGCGAGTAGATGATGATCCCCCGCTTCGTCTGCGAGGCCACGAGGCGGTAGTAGGCCAGCATCCCTTCATCATTCGGGTCGCCCGGATAATACGGCGGGAAAATCAAGACACCGTCCACGCCCTCGGCCGAGCAGGCTTGGGCCATATCCACTGCGATCTGCGGGCTAAAGCCCACCCCTGCCAGCACCGGACGCCGTCCTCCGACTTCCTCGATGGTGGCTTTCACCACTTCGAGGTGCTCCGAGGGCGACAGCGAATGCAGTTCGCCCGTCCCCGCGCCTGCGACGATGGCGCAGAGATCGTGGTCCACGAGACGGCGGATATTTTGCCGGTAGCCTTTGAGATCGAGGCGCAGCTTGGCATCAAAGGGCGTGACGGGGAAAGCGATGACCCCCCGATGACGGTCGAGGTGAGAGCGGAGTTGGGCGGGTGTGAAGGGCATGAACGCGCGGAGTGAGCAAAAACCAAGGCCGGAGCGCAAGCGCGGAAGCGCACCGCGCCGGGGCCTCGGCCAATTTTTACGATCCCGGAGGCTCGATCCACAGCGCGCCGCCGTGGAAATCGAAGGTCACCTTCCAGCGCGAGAGCAACTCCGTGCCAATCCGCGCCTGCCAGGCTTCGCTTTCCGCGGTATCGACCACGATGTCGCGCACCGGCACCTCGCCGAGAAAGCCCAGCGGCACCCGGAACTGGCGGCCTTCCGTTTCCCCCCCCAGGCCAATCGCCCGGTAGCTGCCCGCACCATCGACAAAGGGGTGCAGCCCCAAGGTATGCACTGTCTTGGTATTCAGGAAAATCTGGTCCTTGGCGCCGGTATCCACCATGGCCGACACCGTCTTGTGGCCAATCCGCAGGGGAATGTAGATGAGCTGGCCGCTGACCTTCATCGGCACGCGCCAGGCATTGCGCGACGGCACGTAGGGCGTGTGTCCGGAGAAGGTGATCTTCCGCTGCGGGTAGTCGAAGGTGACGTAGTCGAACGCGAGAAAGACTGGGGCGCCGAGCAGGTTGATCGGCATGGTGCGCACGGCCATCGGCCCAAAGCGGACCACCGTTTTCTGGCGGCGCACCAGCGTGGTAAAATTCGGGAGTTCGATGCCAGCCAGCTCCGCTTTGTCAAAGCGCGCGAGCCACGCTTCTTCGTTGCCACCGATGCCCGTCACGCTCACCTGGATGCGGCTGGGCACGTGGGTGCGCCCGCCGGCCGCGAGGACGGCGCTGGCATCGAGAATGCAAAGCTGCGCGCCGGTGTCGGCCAGCATCTCCACCGTGCGTTTTCCATTCAGCCGCACGCTCAAGCCGGGCAGATCCTTGTAGGTCTGGAGCATGGGCACCGTCACCGGCTCCACCGGCAGCGCCCCTTCAAACACCGCAAACCGCATGCTCCGCCCGCCATCCGTGGTCTGGCCGCCAAACTCCGCGTCCGAGAGGCGATGCGCCAGTAACTGGCGCTCGACGCTGCTGCCGACGGGCGAGGACGTGTAGGTGCAGCCGCTCGTCGCCAAAACGAGCGCCGCGCAGACCGGGAGCAGGAAACTTTTTACCATCGTGGAAGAATGCGGCGCCAGGCGGGATCCACGTGCTTGCGCATCTCCGCCTCGTCATCGCGCTTGCGATACGGGCATTGGGCGTAGCGCTCGCGGCCGCGGGCGAGTTGATCATAGTCGAGGTCCACGCCGAGCCCGGGTTTATTCGGGATGCGCACCTTGCCTTGTTCGAAAGCGATGCGTCCGCCCACCACCACTTCGTCTTTGGCCTGGCTCCACGGATAGTGCGTGTCGCAGGCATACGTGAGGTGCGGCGTCGCGGCAGCCACGTGGGCCATCGCCATGAGCGAAATGCCCAGGTGCGAGTTGCTGTGCATGGAGAGACCGAGCCCCCACACCTGGCACAGCTTGGCGAGGTGCTGCACCTGCCGCATGCCGCCCCAGTAGTGGTGATCGCACAGGACAATCTGCACCGCATCCTGGCGGGTGGCGGGCGGCAAATCGCCAAAGCACGTCACCGCCACGTTGCTGGCCAGCGGGACCTGGCAGCCCTTCGCCAACAGCGCCTGCCGGACGGCCGCCATGCCGGGGATGCTGGCGGTCGGGTCTTCCAAATAGCCCCCGGTCTCCTCGCCGAGCTCCACTTTCAATTCGGTGCCCACACGGATGCTCGTCTCCACGCTCCAGGCGCAGTTGGGGTCCATCCGCACGGGCAAGTTGAACGCCGCCCGCATCTGCCGGACTGTCTCAATTTCGATATCCGGGTCCAGCACCCCGGCTTTAAATTTGATGTCCTGGAAGCCGTACTGGTCAATCATCTGTCGCACCTGCGCCACCATGCCCTCGGGGCTCAGGGCCTCGCCGTATTCGTCCTTCCGCGCGTCGTCCCCTTCCCCGCCGCCGCCGGCATGCTTATAAAAAGGATAAGCGCTGAAAGGCACCGCATCGCGGACGCGCCCGCCAATGAGATCGCACACCGCCTGGCCCGTGGCCCGGCCGACGAGATCGAGGCAGGCCGTCTCGATCGCGGAATAAGTCCGCGCGCTGGCATCCAGCGGGTTTTCGCCCGGCACGAGCATCGTCTGCGAACGCGCATCGCCCGCGGCCTTGGCGCCCTCGACCAAATCGATGAGCAAACCGGTGAGCGCAAAGGGATTCGCCCCCATCAGACGCGGGCGCAATTGCTCCAGCGCGGCAGCGGGCGCCTCGCCTCCATAGGTTTCCGCGAGGCCGGTGAAGCCACTGTCGCTCTTCAATTCCACAATGGTCCGCAGCGCATAGGGTTGATGAAGTCCGTAGCTGCTGCGAAGCGGGGGATCGGCGATGGCGATTTTGTGGATGACGAGATCGGTGATGCGCACTGAGTAGGAGTAAATCGGGTTTACGCACTCGGAACAAGAAAGCCCGCGCGCAACAATGAAATAATCGCCGAACGGAGCGATTTGGACGGGGGCAAAACACCCGGGATCAACCACCGGCCTGAAGGGCCGACGGCTACTAGTAGTCTGTCACGACCGAAAAGACGGGGGCTTCAGCCCCCGGTCGAAAGAGAACGTGCGCAATGCGCCGCGAAGTCGGCGCCGGAGACAGAGCCATTGCCAAATGATTTCCGAAGGTTCCCGGCGCCGACTTCGCGGCGCATCTGACCTCCGATGGATCCTGGGGGCCGAAGCCCCCGGCTAGCGGCCATCGGCCCTTCGGGCTGGAACTACTTCAGGCATTCGACTAGTAGTTCTCGGTTCTCCAGACCGGAGCCCACTTTAGGCATTCGCCTTACTTCCGCCCGCCAAATAGGCTCCAGCCACCGCGCTCTTCCGCTTTATTCTGCTGCACCTTGAGTTGGCCGAGGAGGGATTGGAGGCTGAGGTAGATCCGATGCCACTGGCCTTCCACGCTGGGGATGCTGTCACTCATGTCGGCGAGATACCGCAGGCTGGGTGCGGTGGCGAACAGGGCGAGGACGTCTTCCTTCCGCGGGCCGCCCTTGGCTTCGCTGGCGGCAATGGCTTCCGTGCCCTGCGTGATCAGGCTCTTGAGATCCAGGAACTGGGCCTCGTCGTCCGGCGTGAACTTCTTATCCCGCGCCAGGTTCACGTAGTAGTTGAAATGTTTCCAGCACTCGATGTGGGTTTCGAGGTGCAGGATAAATTCGTCGAGGTTCTTGTAGCTCATGGTGGAGAGTGGCGAAGAGCGCTGGATGCGCATCTCGCGCGGATTGAGAAAAATGAGGGCGCCGCCGCGCATCTCGCGGGCCACAATGGTCATGCCGCTAAAGCGCACATGCAAGTCGCTGAGAGGCAGATTGGCCTCGGCCGCATTTTTGAAAGCATCGAGCACGGCGCGGGTGATCTCCGTGGTCAGCCGTGGTGGGATAACGCTCGAGAGCGTGCTGGAGACGACCACGCCGCCCCGGTGCACGCAGAAACATCCACTGGGGAGACGTTCGGTGGTGACGGGAACGGGGGTCCGGTTGAATTGCCTCAGTACGCCCATTTTGCTTCGATCTGTTTAAGGGTATCGCGAATCTGCCCGAGCCCGAGCGCACGCGTAAAGCCGATGCCGAGCGCCTCCGCGTCGCTCGAGAGCACGGAGAGGTGCCGCTGCAAGCCGAGGCCTTCGATATCCAGGAGTTCTCCCGCCTGCAATTTGGAGCCGAGCGTCTTGAAAGCCTGGGACGTGCGCGAGATCCACTCGCTCAGCGGCACCGGCTCATCGCAGCCGCAGTGCTCGAATTTCTTCCCGTCTTCCATGTCCACCGCCATGGTGAACTGCACCCCGGTGAACCGCGAAAAGGAGTTCAGCAGCGACTCCGGGGTCACCGGCTCGCCCTCCGCCGTCTCCGCCTCGTCCAACGTCTGCGCGGTTTCCATCAGCAGACTCTCGTAGTTGAGATGAATGGTGCGCGGACGCGGCAGCCCATAGGGCAGCACTTCAAAATTCCCGGCTTTCCAAGCGAGCATTTCCACGATCGCCGGCTTGCCGCTCTTATCCTCCACGGCCGAGTCGATGATTTCGCCCTTTTGAATCCAAATGCGCCCCTCGCCCACTTCGCTGGTGATCTTTAATACGCACGTGTTCTGCGTCAGACACTCGAGCTGGATGATATCCAGCAGCGTCTTGCTCTGCACCCCGCGGAAGCCGCCCTGACTTTCGCGCTCCAGCAGGCTCTCGATGCAATCGACAAAGAAAATAATCTCACGGCCGGTCTTTGGCTTCTCAAGAAAGAGATCCACGCCGATGCGGTAGGCGCGGCCGCGCAGGTCGTCCTCCGTGGCCCCTGTCATCACGACGGTTCGCAGGCTCGGGAAACGGCGCCGAACAACGGCGAGTACCTGGAAGCCATCCATTTGCGGCATGTTGAGGTCCACCAGCAACAATGCGAAAGGCTCATTCTCCAGCATGGCGATGGCATCGTGGCCATTACTGGCCGTACGAATCTCCGGCTGGCTGGGAAGACGAGCGAGAATCTCTTGATAGATCTCCAGGAGGTCCTGCTCGTCATCAAGAATGAGAATTTTTTGGCGAACTGCCATGTGGGCTGTTTAGGCGTCGCCATTAAAAATGCAACGCGCGGATCATAAAAATGTCAGCAAAGAGTGCGCCTGAAGGGAGCCGCGAAAGAAAAATTACATCGGTTCCTGATATGGCATCGCTGCTGCTTGTGACGGTTTTGACAACCCCGCTGACGAATGTTCAAGCTCATCAAACGACTCTTTGGATACAGCCCACGCCCAGCCCGCGCTGCCGTTCCCTCCGCCGTAATTCCGGCGCCGAGTAGCAAGATCACGCGGGTGGGTGATGCCGCGCCGGGTGTGGAGGTAGCCTCGCTCTCCCTGCGCGCCATTCTGGATAAGTTTCCGCCGGACCTCAAAACCAGCATCAACGCCCTCCCCGAAGCCGGTGTGAAGGTCGTGCTGCCGGTCAACGCCATCATGAAGCAGCTCCCCTCGGGCGCAGTGAAGATGTCGCTCGGCAGCCTGCACCGCCAGGCGCCTACTGGCACCTTCCGCAAAACGAATGTGGAAGAGAAGCGGATGGTCGACGTGCCGCTGGCCGAAGTTTTCAAGAGCATCAACCCGGGCCGCCTGCAGCGCCGCCACGACCAACGCCACTATGTGGTGCCGGAGGAAATCACCGGTCTCTTTGGTGAGAATGGCACGAGCCGCAGCGTGAGCAGCGTCAGCCCGGCGAAGTCCGAGATTCTTCCTCCGCCCGCCGCCCCGGCGAATCGCGGTGGCGCCCTCCGCATGCCGGTGACCGAGCCGGAGTCGCAAGCCGGTGGTTCCAACGGCCGCGCCAAGCCGCCGGTGGCACCGAAGGCAGTGCCCGCCGCGGCTCCCGCCGCAAGCGTCAAGGCCGCTCCTTCGCGGGCCGAGACCCCGGCCGCTCCGCCAGCGGAACCGCTCAAGCTCGATGGCGAGCTCAGCCTCTCCCTCGTGGAAGTTGCTTCCAACTGGTCGGAAGGCGTGCGCTCCGAGCTCTCCATGCTCTCGGGCGATACCAAGCTGGTCCTGCCCGTCGCCGAAGTCAGCACCGGGCTGCAACGCGGCAAAGTGCAATTTACCTGGGCGCAAATCCGCAGCTGGCTCAAGCCTGCTCCGAGTGGCCCTATTAATATCGCGGACGAGACGCCGATTCTCCTGCCGCTGAAGATTGTTGCCCCGGCCTTCGTGGCCGCCACGGGCGCCAAAAAGCGCAAGTCCGGCAAGGAATCGATGAACCAGGAGCTGCCTGACTTCTTCGGCCCGAGCGCCGGCCGCACTCCCGCGGCGGAAGCCCCGGCGGCGGAGACTCCGGTCGCCGAAAGCGCTCCCGCTCCGGCGGCTGTGCCGGAAGCCCCGGCTCCGGCTCCAGCTCCGGCCCTCCGGATGGAGACCGCGCCGGTCACCGAACCCGAGCCCGAGGCGGAAGTGGAAGCTGCCCCCGCCCCCACCCCGGCCGCCCCGGTGCACATGGTAGCGCCCATCGCCGTCCCGGCGGGGACCGAGCCGCAAACGCTCGGAGAACTCTTTGGCCAGCCCGACCAATCGGACTGGAGCCCGAACGAGCTCATCAAGCTCACCTGCGCCCTGCCTGGTGTCGTCGGTGCCGTTATCGCTCTGGAGGAAGGACTCGTGGTGGCCCAGCGCCTGCCCGCCGGCCTCGCCTCCGATACATTCGCGGCCTTCATGCCGCAGATTTTCAGCCGGCTCGACAAGTACACCGGCGAAATGCAGCTCGGTGAAACGAGCGAAGTCAGCATCCAAACCACGGGTGGCCCTTGCCGGTTCATCCGCAACGGCAAAGTTTTCTTTGCCACCCTCGGCAAAGTGGGCGAAAGCCTCCCGTCGGGCCTCAAGCTCGTCGCCGAAGAACTCGCCCGCCAAAACGCCTAACCCTTCAGCCCACAAAATCCCATGGCTATCATCAACCGAGCAACCAAGGAACTGCAGCTCAAGATCGTTTATTACGGTCCGGCCAAGAGCGGCAAAACCACCAATCTGGAGCAAGTGCACGCCAACGTGCAGGTCCCGGATCCGACCGCCAAGGGCAAGATGACGAGTCTTGCCACCAGCAGTGACCGTACGCTCTTCTTCGACTTCTTCCCCCTTGAGGCGACCACCATCAAGGGCTTCAAGACGAAGTTCTCGCTGTTCACGGTCCCCGGCCAGGTCATCTACAATGCCACCCGGCAAATCGTGCTCCGCGGCGTCGACGGCATCGTGTTCGTCGCCGACTCGCAGTACGACAAGATGTCCGAGAACATCGAGACGTTCCAGCACATGATGGACAATCTCAAGTCGCTGAACTTGAATCTGGATGACATCCCCTACGTCATCCAATACAATAAGCGCGACACGGACGAAGCCGCGCCCGTGGAATACTTGGAATACGTTCTCAACAACCGCGAAATTCACGTGCCCTTCTTCGAGGGCGTCGCCAACCAGTGTGAAGGTGTCTTCGAGACCTTGAACATGATCACGAAGATGCTGATTCACAAGTACCTGAATAAATAAGCCCCCACCCGGGCCCACCACCCACTATGGCCTTTCCACAACTCCACGAAGAAGATCTCACCACATTCGACGCGATCCTCACCGACTTGGTGCGGAAGACGGAAGCGATGCTGGCCATGATCGTCGAGAAAGCCGGCTACCTCATCCACCAGCATGGCAGCAGCGATTCCGTGGACACGGTCACGCTCGCGACCCTGGGCTCGAACGCCTTCAACGCCACGGCGTTCATGGCCCAGCTGGTGAACGAGAACAACTTCGCCAGCATGTATCAGCAGGGTGAGACCTACAGCACGCTCATCCTGAACATCGATGAGCACTGCTTGCTGGTGCTCGTCTTTGGCACGCAGCAAACGGTCGGCTCGATGAAATACTACGCCTCGCCGGCAGTAAAAAATATCGCCGCCCAGATCCGGGTCGCCTCCGGTCGCGGCAATGCACCGATCGACCTCTGCGACATGAATCCCGAGGACGTTCAGGCGCTCTTCCGCCGGGCTTAATCGGCTTTCCAATTCCAGTTCCTACCCCTTTTTAGTTTTCCATCGCCCAAGAAGTCAGGGCCGCCGCGAAAAGACGGCGGCCCTCTTCGTGTACCGGCGATGACATTCTGCCGCATCTTTTGCAACAGAAGTGTTACTTTTCTATTTGACCTCCGGTCATTGACCCTCTACACGACCTCACATCCGTCTGCCCCCAGAGTTAGTTTGCCCTGCTGGCCACAGCGGGGTTGGTCCACCAACTCTGACAAAAATGCACACGCGTTCCATTCTGCCCTTTTGGGTAGCCTGCCTCCCCCTTGCAGTATCGTCGACGGCTTTCGCCGCCGGCATTCTCTCGCCGAATGATTTCATCATCGGCATCGACGGAAACCGGAACAACTTCGGGAACACCAATACGGGTGGCGAAGGGCCGCTCTCGGCCTTTGACGGCAATGATGGCAGCAAATGGCTGAGCTTTGGTCGTTCTTGGACCGGCCTGATCGTGACGCCGTCCGTCGGCTCTTCCGTGGTCCAAAGCTTGTCTTTCACCACCGGCGGTGATGCGCCGGAGCGCGACCCGGTTTCCTTTCTGCTCTATGGCACGAATAATCCGATTGTTTCCGTGGATAACACGGACGGCCTTTCCGATGGCTGGAGCTTCATCGCCAACGGCCTGACAGGCTTTGCGCCCGCCACCCAAGCCGCTACCGCGCGCAACACGACCGCGCCCACGGTCAATATCACGAACGCCACGGCCTACTCTTCCTATAAGGTCATTTTCACCCAGCTGCGCAAGGCGACCGCCAGTGCCTTCGATCCGATCACGCTGGCCAATGCGGCCAATCCAAACAGTGTTCAAATTAGCGAGGTGCGGATGTTTAATGCCGGCAATGTGGATGTTGCCCTCAGCCCCAGTCTCGCGGTGGCGATCGATCAAACGGACAGCTTCAGCCCGCCGACGGAGCGGCCGTTGGAAGCAATCGACGGCTTGAAAAGCGCGTCGAGCAAATACCTCAATTTTGGACGCGAAGGTGCCGGCCTCATCATCACTCCGGCGGTGGGATCCTCCACAGTGCGCGGGCTGCAGCTCACGACAGGCAACGACGTTCCGGGCCGGGACCCGGCCTCGTACGAGCTGTACGGGACCAATTCCGCCATCTCGAGCATCGAAGATTCCGCGGGCAACTCGGAGCCGTGGACGCTCATCAGCAGTGGGAATCTCGCGCTGCCGGATTTGCGCAATACCGAAGGCGGTATCGTCGGCTTCGGCAACGAAACGGCCTACACCTCCTACAAGATCGTCTTCCCCGACAACAAACTGGATGGCGCCGGTGTCGACTCCATCCAGTTCTCGGAACTCGAACTGTTCAATACGCCCGAGCCGGCGTCGGCGGTGATCATTAGCCTCACCGGCGGAGCGCTGCTCTTGCGCCGTCGCCGGCGCTCGTAGGCACGGGCTCAGTCGGGGCAACGCGCGGAGTAGGGAGAGCAACGACCAGAAATCATCTCCTGCCCCGAAGGACTGAGGGTTACTGAAGGCTGTCCGGCACTTGCGTCTGCGTTTGGGCCAAAGGCCCTGAATAGGCCAGCCCAGCGCAACGCCCCGGGGTAACCGAATGAAGAAGAGCCCGGCCCTGAAGGGGCGAAGCAAGAACGGGCCAGACCGGCTTTTTGTCGTGCCCTTTCAGGGCTTGGATCGTTCTGCTGTCGAAAACCCAGGGCGGCGCTCGTGCCTCGCTTGCTGGGCCGGCTTATCCTGGGCCTTCGGACCCAAACGCGTGCAGCCTGCTAGTGAGGTGAGTGATTAATTCGTGTCGAAAGTCCACCGCGCTCCGGCCCGAAGGGCCGATGGACACTAACCGGGGGCTTTAGCCCCCGGATCAAATCGAAGAAGGAATGCGCCCCGAAGGCGGCGCTGGAGACCGCGCGACGGCCGGAATGATGGCTGGAGGTCTCCGGCGCCGCCTTCGGGGCGCATCCCCGTCCGTCGGTGTTCCGGGGGCTGAAGCCCCCGGCTTGTATCCGTCGGCCCTTCGGGCCGAGACACCCCCGCATTCTTCCATGAATGAATCACTCACCGCACGAGGCGCGATGCAGAGCGTCACGCCACCAAGGCGGCGGCGCTACTTCCAATCCGCGAGCGGATGCTTTCGCTCAGCCAGCGGCATCGTCACCCGCTGGCCTCCCCGCACGTGCGACGAGAAGACCGCCTGCACCATCTCGATGGTCACCCGCGCATCCTCGGCGCTGCACAACGGCGGACGGTTCTCACGCATCGCGGCCAGCAGGTCTCGCGCGGGCAGGAGATGGCCGGCCACCTGCGTCTTGAGATCCGCGATCGGCTCCGGTTGGCCGATACCCGCGCTCGAAATGGGCACCCACGCGCGCGCCTCCGGGCCAGGCTGAAACGGATTCCCGGCGACAAAATGCGCCAGCGGCTCCACGTCGATCCGGAAATCGATCAGGCCCTTGGTGCCGATGAGCTGAATGCCAAAATTCGCCGCGGCCACGCCCGCGCTCTTGATGGAATCGAAATACGCCACCACGCCGCGCTCGGTCTCGAAGCGGGCATGTACGCGATCGCCGGCGATGGGGCCGATGCCTTCCGGGCCGTCCACCACGTCCGTGGGAGTCGCCGGCGTGTTTCCTTTCAACATCACCGCGGAGCAGGCCGTCGGTGCGCCCGCGAAGTAATGGATGAGATTGAACAGGTGGACGCCGAGCACCCACAGATCCTGGGCGCCGCCGCGCGTGTCCTCCTTGCCCCGGGCCCGGATTTCCAAAAGCTGCCCCAACGCGCCGTCCTCCAGCGCACGCTTCACCACCGGCAACGCAGGATGCCATCGATTGCGATGCGCCACGGCCAGCTTCACGCCCGCTTTCTGGCAGGCCGCCACGATTTCATCCGCCTCCACCAGCGAACGGCAAAAGGGCTTTTCCGAATAAATCCCCCGCGCGCCGGCGGCGATCGCCGCCATCGCCATGTCGCGGTGCTCATCCGCGAAGCGGGGCGCGATCGCCACGACGTCCGGCTTCAACTCCCCCAGCATTGCCCGGTAATCGGCAAAACCGCGCACTCCATTGAGCTTTTTGCGCGCCGCCTCCAGTCCTTTGACATCCGCATCCGCGACACCGACGACTTCCGTCTCCGGCACGGACAGCCACATCGTGTCCACTCCGTGCCCGTAATTCCCCCGCCCCGTATGGCCAATCACCGCGACGCGAATCCTGGCTCCGGCTTCCGCAGCAGAAACCGCACAAGCAAGCCCGGCGGCGGTCGTAGTGGCGAGGAACTGACGTCGATTCATGGGTCCGATTCAACCGTCCCCCTCCCCTGGAGAGCAATGTCGAATCCCGCGAGGGCCCACTCCCTCCCCAAAATGCCCCCTTTCCCGCTGATTTTCTTCTAGTTGGGGCTAATTTTTGGCTCCCGACTTGCTTCCTTGAGAAAACGGCGCATCCTTGCTGGCTTGCGCCAGCCTGACCCAATGAGTTTTCATTACGAAGTTTCCCGCCTCCCGAACGGGGCGCGGATTGCCTCCATCCACATGCCCCATATGCGAAGCGTGAGTGTAGGGCTATGGGCCGGGGTGGGCGGGCGCCACGAGAACGATGCAGAATGCGGCACTTCGCACTTTCTGGAACATCTCCTGTTCAAGGGCACCAAGCGCCGCAATGCGCGCGCCATCACCGCGGATGTCGAAGGCGTGGGTGGCTACCTCAATGCTTTCACGACGGAGGATCACACCTGCTACTACGCCAAGGCGTGCGCCTCGCACTTTGGCCGGCTCTGTGAGGTGCTCGGCGACATGTATCTGGACTCCACTTTTCCCGCCGCCGAGATCGAGAGGGAGCGCGAAGTCATTCGCGAGGAAATCCTGATGTACAAGGATCAGCCCGCGCAGCATGCGCAGGAGCTGCTCACCGCCACGATGTGGCCCGAGCATCCGCTCGGCCGGCCGATCACGGGCACGGTGGACTCCGTCTCGCAGCTCGGCCGCCGCGCCATCACCACCTTTCACCGCCAGCACTACAACGCGGCGAATACCGTCGCCACGGTCGCCGGAGCCATCACGCATGCCGAGGCGAAAGCCGCGCTCGAGCCGTGGCTGCGCCGCCTGCCGGCCGGCAAGCGCCCGCGTTTCCGCCGCAGTCCGCGCACGCCCAATCGCCACAGCGTCTCGCTGCATACGCACGACACCGAGCAGACGCATCTCGCCATGGGCTACCATGCATGGGGGCGCAAGGATGACCGCCGGTTCGCGCTGAAAATGCTCTCGGTGCTGCTCGGCGAAAACATGTCGTCGCGTTTGTTCCAAAAACTGCGGGAGCGCCACGGTTGCTGCTATTCCGTGACCAGCGGCATGCTGGCCCTGGCCGATACCGGCGCGCTGCATATTTCCGCCGGCCTCGACTCCTCCAAGCTGCCCTTCGCACTGCGGCTCATTTTCAAAGAGCTCACCAGCCTCGCCGATCGCGGCCCGAGCCGGGCGGAACTCCGCATGGCGCGTGACTACACCATCGGCCAGACGCTGATGGGTCTCGAAAGCACGAGCAGCCAGATCATGTGGATGGGCGAGAGCCTCCTCGGCTACGACAAGGTCCTCTGCCCCCAGGATGTGGAACGCCAGATCTGCGGCGTGACGCCGGATAATGTCCGCGCCGCGGCCGTCGAATGCCTCCAGCGCGCGCGCCTCGGCGTCGCCGTTGTCGGCCCGCTGAAGAACAAAGCAGACGTGGAGAAGTGGCTGGGGTAGGCTCAAAAACTTTCTTAGTCACGTGGAGGGCCAAAGGCCCGGCTCATCGTTTCTGGCCATTGAAGCGTCAACCAAGGCGCCTGACTCCAGGATCACGAGGGGCGTGCCCCACTTGGTGAGCGAGCGGAGCGAGCAGCCAAGGTGGGGATGGCGCGCCGCCGCCGTCCCCAATTTCGCTCAGGGGTCGAGCGACTTCCGCGGCCAATTTCCGCATTAGAAAGAGACGTAACCCCAATTGAACACGAGTCGTGAAATTCGTTGGCACTCTGAGCGAGATCAGGGACGGCGGGGCGCCATCGCTACCTTGGCCGCTCGCTCGGCTCGCTTTCCAAGAGGGGCGCGCGCTCGGTACCTCGAAAGCCAACGCCTTGGTTGGACCGCCAGCGCCCTACTTCCCCGGCGGCAGCACGGAACGGAAGGCCGCTCGCAGGCTTTCCATCGTGAATGGCTTCGACACGATGCTGTCCACGCCGGTCGGCTTCTCGCCCTCGCTGTTCATCACATCACCATAACCGGTGAGCAGCAGCACGGGCATTTTGGGCTCCCGTTTTTTGACCTCCAGGGCGAGCTGGTCGCCATTCATCTCGGGCATGGAGCGATCCGTGAGGACAAGGTCAAAACCGCCCTCTTCGAATTTCCGCAGCGCATCGCGTCCGTCCTCCGCCGGCACGACTTCGTGGCCGTCTTCGGAAAGATACATCGCGATGACCTCGCGCACCATGGGCTCATCATCGGCCACCAGCACGCGCAGGCCTTTCACCGTCGCCGGTTGATCGCCCACCGCCACGGGCGCCGACTTCGATTTCGCCGCCGGCAGGAAGACATGCACCTTGGTCCCCCACCCTTCGTCGCTCTCGATTTCCATCTGCCCGTGATGCCGCTGCAGGATCCCGTGGACGATCGCCATGCCGGCCGCACGCCCCTCGCGCGTCGCCATCGTCCCTGTCGGGTCCAGGCATTGCCGCTTCCGCGCTTCGTTCATGCCCACGCCATCGTCTTCCACCGTGATGCAAATCATCCCGTCATCACGGTGCGCCCGCACGGCAATCAAACCGCGGCGGCGAATCGCCCGGATGGAATTAAAGAGCAGTTGTGTGAGCAATTCCCGCAATTGCGCGGGGTCGCCATGGAGCTGATCCGCGGTTTCAATTTGCGTGGCGACCGCAATCGTCACGCCCGCGGCCAGCGCTTCGTCCTTCCACATCGGCTCGGTGATGGCCACCGCGCCTTCGATGACATCCCGCACTTCCACTGGTCCAAACACGCCGGCTTCCGCGCGAGCGAAATCGCGCACCCGCGCCACGGCCCGCGCGCCCGACTGCGCCGCCGAGCGAATCTTCTCGATGGTCGTGCGCGCGGTCTCGAGATCGCTCAAGACCTCGTCACGTCCGAGCAGGTAATCCGCGTAGCCGAGAATCGGCGTGAGCACGTTATTGAATTCATGCGCGATGCCGCTCGCCATCTGCCCGAGCGCCCGAAAACGTTCGCGCCGCAGCCGCTCTCCCTGCGCCGCTTGCAAGGCCTCCAGCGCCGCCGAGAGCTGCTGATTGCTCTCCAACGTTTGCTCCTCGGCTCGCTTGCGCTCGGCGATCTCCGCCTGCAGCCGATTATTCGCCTCCCGCAAATCCGCCGTCCGCGCCGCCACCCGTTCCTCCAACTCGCGATGCGCCTGCTGCAGCGCCACCTGCCCACGCTTGCGCTCGATGGCGTACTGCGTCGAGCGCAGCAGCAGGTGGTTGTCCACATGCCCTTTCACCAAATAATCCTGCGCGCCCTGGTGCACCACTTCGATCGCCAGCGACACATCGAGGATGCCGCTGAGCACCACCACCGGCACATCGGGCGCCGTCGCCGATACACGCCGGAACGTGTTCACGCCCTGGCTATCAGGCAGCGTGATATCGAGCATCACCAAATCAATTCCCCCCGCGCGCAACCGTTCCAGCCCTTCGGCCAGCGTAGCCATATGGGTCGTGTGGAAACGTGGGGACTCCGAAGAACCCAGCAGCCGGATCAGCAGCGCGGCGTGGTCCGGGTTATCCTCGATCAATAAAACTGAAATCTCAGCCAAGGGCATGGGTGCAGCAAACTTGCAGAGTCCGGCATTTCGGAAAAGAAAGATTCATCATCGTTTCTTCGTATCCGTTTCGGTTTCCGGCGTGGATTGATCGTCCAAACCCCGAAAAATTTCCGCCCGGGCCGCGCAAAAGCACCCTCCCAGGATGATCACCGCCCCTGTAAAGTAGATCCACATCAGCAGCGCTACTACACTCCCGAATGTTCCATAGACGACGTTGAACTTCGCCGCCTTGCCCGCGTAGAGGATGAACAATTTTTGCAACCCGCCGAGGGCAAAAGTTACCCAGATCGCCTCCAGCCAGACCTCACTGAACATGGTCTTCCGCCGAGGCGCCGACCAATAAAAGAGCGCCAGCCCATAGAAGAGCAACAGTGGCGGAATCAAAAAGCGCAGGAGCCAGAAGACCGTCTGGCCGACGGTTTGCACAAACGGCCAGTCGCGCTGGTGCTGGAAAAGGTAGTGCTCCACGCCATTGATCACGGCCGGCGCAATGATGCCGATGAGCAGCGCACTGGCCAACACCGCGGTGAGGATGAGGTTTTTCAGCGGGACCAGCCACCAACTCAACTCCTTCGTGCCCCACGCCTTGTTCACGCCATGCACCAGCGCCTGGAACAGCCGCATGGCGCACCAAAAGACGATGAGGAAGGAGATAATCCCCGAGCCGAGCCGCGACCGCATGAAGCTATTCACGGTGGTGCGGACCTGGTCGGCGCTGCCGCCGTCCAAATCAATATACTGCGACAGGATGCGAAAGACCTCGTTCGTCGACTGCTCCTGATTCCCCAGAAAGTGGGAGCCAATCGTGATGAGCAAGACCAGCAGCGGAATCAGGGAAAAGAAAGCGTAGTAGGCAAAAGATGCCGCCCGTTGTTCGCCATCGGTCTCGTGGTATTTCACCACTGCCCGCCAGCACGTCGCCCAGATCGCGCCCATCCGTCTCTTTCGGGGTTTCGGCGTTTCAATTTCTGGCATCGGCCGCCTTCATACTGGAATTTCGCGGTTGGGGAAACGCGAAACATGACCCCGGAGCTTTTATCCGCGAAAACCTAGACTGACGGAGTCGGTTCCAAAAGTCCCCCCGGATTTGCCACAGAGAGCACAGAGATGGAAAGGCGAGCGGTCTGTTTGCCACAGATACCGCCAATAACTCAGATAGCACAGAGGGAGTGGGAGTGCATCCGCGCCCATCCGCATTATCCGCGGCGTTTTCTGACCGCGGATTACGCGGATGATCGCGGATTTCATAATAGCCACATCTGTGTTATCTGAGTCAGAGCGGTTGCCTAAATATTTTCCGGCCTGAAGGGCCGACGGACACTAGCCGGGGGCTTCAGCCCCCGGGATCGCGGACGAACGGGAATGCGCCGCGAAGCCGGCGCCGGAGACCGGGAAATCTCTTCCGGCGCTCCAGACCTTCGACCGAGTCCCAGACCATCTCGAAAACGACGGCCGAAGACCATTTTTAGGACCGCCCGCGCACCAAGGCGGGACGTTTCCGGCGCCGCCTTCGCGGCGCGATCCCTTTCCTGCTTCTCCCGGGGGCTAAAGCCCCCGGTATCCGTCGGCCTTTCGGGCCGGAAATGACTTCCGGCATTCGGTCTATCAGCGACATCTGTAAACAGACCGATCCCCAAACTCGGTGTCCTCGGTGGCCCTTGGAGCCGCATTTGGGTAGGCCCTGCCGGCCTGGAGTTTTCGGCGTTCCAAAGAAGCCATGTGCGTTCGCAATATTCGCTCGTGCTTTCTCGGGATGGGCATTTTTCAAGGGCTCGGAAAGGGTGGCGGTTCTCTCCACGACCCGTTATGAGCGGGTCGTTCTTTTTTTTCCACTCTCCTTCATTTGTCTCCGATCGTCGTTCCGTCTTCCTTTTTGCCCATATGAAAAGACTCCTAACCCTCTTCATCCTCCTGGCCTGTAGCTTCGCGCTGCAGGCTGCGCCGCTCCGCGTGTTCATCCGCGGCGGCGCCGCCAATCGCGGCAACGAAGTGCATGCTCACCCGCGCTTCCTCAACGAATGGAAAACCCTGCTGACCGAGCGCGGCATGGTCGTCGATGGCAACACCGACTGGCCCACCGCCGAGCAGCTCGCCAAGACGGATGTCGTCATCGTCTACGCGCAGGAGGGCGGCGACGCCACGCCCGCGCAGGAAGCGGCGCTGAACGACTACCTCAAGCGCGGCGGCGGCATCGTGGCCCTGCACACCGGCACCGTCTCGATGAAGCATCCGGACTGGTGGCAGAATGTCCTCGGCGGCGGCTGGGTGCCCGGCAAGACGAAGTGGCTGGAAGGCCCGATGGATCTCTACTTCACGGAGAACCAGCAAATCGGCGGCGGCCACCCGATTACCAAGGGTGTGTCGAACTTCCATTTCGACGACGAGATTTACTACGACATGGATTTCAAGCCCGAGGCGCACGTGCTCGCCACGAGCTACACGCCGAATGTCGGCCAGGGCAAACGGCCCGCGCCCGGCGGCAAGCCGCACATCTACGATATCGAGCCGCAGATGTGGGTCTATGAGCACACGTGGGAAGGTGGCGCGCAACCCTACCGCGCATTCGTTTCCATCCCCGGCCATCAGTTCAAGACCTTCCAGCGCCCGAACTACCGCGCCATTGTGCTGCGCGGCATCGCTTGGGCGGGCAAGCGTCCGAACGTCGATGAGTTTTGCAAGCCCGAGGAACTCTCCTCGCTGCGCTATCCGGATGGTGGCCCGCAGAAGCCGGAGCAGACGCTCGCGAATCTCGAGATTCATCCGGAATTCAAGCTCACCCTCGTGGCCGCGGAGCCGCTCATCACCAAGCCGATGAACTTCGACTGGGCGCCCGACGGCTCGCTGTGGGTCGCGGAGACCCCGGAGTATCCGAATGGCCGCCGCGGCATGCGCCCCGATTATCGCGGCAAGGAATGGCGCGACCACGGCGGCATCGACCCCGAGCCCGGCAAGCAGGACCGCCCCGGACTCGATAAAATCTCCCGCCTCGTGGACACCGACGGCGACGGCATCATGGACAAGAAAGAGGTGTTCTATGAAGGCCTCGAGCTCGTCACCGGCCTCGTGTTTTACAAGGACGGCGTGATCGTCACCCAGGCGCCCGACATCCTCTGGCTGCGCGACACGAATGGCGACGGCAAGGCCGACAAAGTCGAGAAGCTCTATACGGGCCTCGGCACCGGCGACACGCACGCGGTCATCAACAACCCGCGCTGGGGCTGGGATGGCTGGATCTACTGCACGCACGGCTACAGCGCCGGCAAGGTAAAGTCGGGCGACGGCAGCAAGGACTTCGGCAACATCGGCAGCGGCGTGGTCCGCTTCAAGCCGGACGGCTCGGCGATCGAACAATACTCCTCCAAAGGCGGCAATACGTGGGGCCTCGAAATCACCAACGACAACCGCGTGATGTGGACGCAGCCGACCAGCGGCGAACTGCTGATGCAGACGCTCCTGCCGGAATACGCGCTCGCCCGCGGCAAAGTGGGCAAGACCGCGAGCTACAACGTGGTGGAAAAATCTGGCCGCACTTACCCGCTGATGTCCTGGGAGCAGATGGCCTACGTGCAAATCGACTGGGTCGGTTCCTTCACTGCGGCCGCCGGCTGCGTGATCTATGACGGCGGTGCCTGGCCCGCGAAATACAACGGCAACTACTTCTGCACGGAGCCGACGATCAACATCGTGCACCACGCCCTCCTCACCCCGCAGGCCTCCAGCTACACCTTCTCGAAGGAGCCGGGCCGCGAGGAGACGGAATTCATCCGCAGCAAGGATATGTGGTGGCGCCCGATCGAGGTCCGCGTGGGCCCCGATGGCGATGTCTATCTCGCCGACTTCTACAACCAGGCCGTGATTCACAACGACACGCGCGGCCCCGATCACAACAAGGTGAATGCCGCCGTCCGTCCGGACCGCGACCACTACTTCGGCCGCATCTGGCGCCTGGACAACAAGAACAGCCAGCGCCTCGCCGTGCCGGATCTCAGCAAGGCGGACGCCGCCGGACTCGTGAAGGTGCTCACCACCAGCCCGAACCGCCCCGAGCGCATGATCGCCCACCGCCTGCTGGTGGAGAAATCGGAAGGTGCCGCCGGTGCCGCCATCAAGACCGCGCTCCAGTCGGCCAGCGCCAGCACGGCCGACGGCAAAATCGCGCTGCTCTGGACCCAGTACCGCGCCGGCGCCATCGCCGGTCCCGAACTCGCTGCAGCCCTCAAGGATTCGGACGCCTCCGTGCGCCGCAACGCCGCGAATGTCTGCGAAGTCGATGACCAGCACCAACTGCCGGAAGGGGTCTTCAAGCTCGTCAGCGATCCGGATGCTTCCGTGCGCCTCGCCGCGCTGAAGGCCATCGGCTCCCGCACGACGCTCAGCGACGAGGCGATCTCCAGCATCGTGGCCGCGTGGCCGAAGTTTGACGACGACTTCCAGCGCAGCGCCGCCGTGGGTGCCGCCTCGCAAAACGCCGCCAGCTTCATCGCCGCGGCGCTGCAGAGCGGCGACAGCACGCTCGCTCCGCTCGTGAATCAATTGGTCGACAAAATCGCCGAGCAGAACGATGCCGCCAAAGCCAGCCAGCTCGTAGTCGCCCTCGCGGCCCGTCCGGCCAGCGCCGACGCCCTCAAGCGCAGCGTGCTCGAAAGCCTCGGCCGCTCCTTCAAGGCCACGCCGGAGATGACCCCGGCCCTCGCCGACGCGCTCAAGAAGCTGCTCGGCAGCGGCGCCAGCGACGCGGCGCTCCCACTCGTGGCCAAGTGGGACAAAGCCGGCTCGCTCAAGGGCGACCTGGACCAGATCGCCAAAGCGCTCCGTGCGAAGCTCGAAGCCGCCGGCACCAGCGACGCCGACCGCCTCGCCGCCGCGCGCGGCCTCATCGGCCTCCGCGGCGTGGACTCCGCCGGTTTCTTCGCCGTGACCCGCTTGGTGAGTGTCGACACGGTTCCGTCCGCCCTCCGCCGCGACATCGTGGTGGCGCTCGGCGAGACCGGCGACGAAGCCGCCATCACGCAACTCATCACCTCCTTCCCGAAACTCGACCCGACCGGCCAGGCCGCCGCGTTTGAGTTCATCGTGAAGCGCAAGGACTCCGCGCTCCTCTTCCTGAAGGGCGTCGAAGCCGGCACCATCAGCACGGCCAATCTCGGCCCGGCCAATGTCGCCCGCCTCCGCACGCACCCCGATCCCGAGGTGAGCCAGAAGGCCACCGCGCTGCTCGAGAAGCTCAATCCGATGGCCAAGGCCAAGAACGAAGCCATCGCCAAGCTGCTGCCCATCGTGGATGGCCCCGGCGGCGACCCGGTGAAGGGCAAGGCGCTCTTCACGGCGACCTGCGCCATCTGCCACAACTTCGGCGGCGCCGGCGCGGACATCGGCCCCGGCCTGACCGGCATGGGCGCGCACGGCCCGAGCGAACTGCTGACCGCGATCGTCGACCCGAATCGCGAAGTGGATCCGAGCTTCGTGGCCTGGAACGTTGAGACGAAGGACGGCCAGTTCCTCAGCGGTGTCATCGCCCGCGAAAACCCCGCGAGCATCGTGCTGAAGAGCCTCGCGGGCCAGCAGGAGGTGAAGACCTCCGACATCAAGTCGCGCACCAACACCGGCCGCTCGCTCATGCCGGAAGGTTTCGACGGTCTCGGCGGCGAAACGCTGCGCGACATCATCGCCTACATGCAGAGTGTGGACGGCGGCAAATACCGCACGCTCGACCTCAAGGACGCCTACACCGCGGACACCCGCGGCGGCCTCTACGCCTCGCAGGAAGCCCGCACCGATACACTGCCCTTCCGCAAATTTGGCACCGTGACTGTGGAAGGCGTGCCTTTCACCGTGATGGATCCCGCCAAGAGCGTCACCGGCAAAAACGTGATCGTCCTCAAAGGTGGCCCGCGTAATTCCTACTCCGGCAGCCTGCCGGCGAAAGCGGAAGTGAAAGTCGGTGGCTTCAAGGCCAACCGCCTCCACTTCCTCGGCGGCGTCACCGGCTGGGGCTACCAGGGTCGCGGCGAGGCCTCGCCCGTCATGAAGCTCACCGTGGTCTACACCGATGGCCAGACGGAAGAGATGGTCTTCCAAAACGGCGTCGAGTTTGCCGACTACGGCCCGCAGGTGGATGTTCCTGGCTCGAAACACGTCGACGTGGTGAGCAATCACCAAGTGCGTTACTTCGCCAAGCAGCTCAAGCGCACCGCCGCGATTGATAAGCTCGTGCTCGAGAGCTTCGGCAACTTTGCCGCCGCTCCGACCACGGTCGCCATCACTGCCGAACTCGCCGACGCCAACGCCAAGCCACTGCCCGCGGCCAATGCTCCCGCCGCCGCGGCCAACAGCGGTGACGAGGACGCCAACTTCAAGCCGCAGTTTAGCGACCCGGTGCCGCAGCCCCCGGCCACACGCCCAGCCAATGGCCCGCGCGTGCTCCTCGTGGGCGGCGGCAGCTCGCACGACTTCGTGAAATTCATGGGCGCCTCCGACAAGGCGACGCTCACGCCCGAAGTCGGCTGGGTGGACTTCACGCAGAACCTCAATGGCATTCCCGCCATCCTGGATCACGTGGACGTTCTCGTGCTCAGCGCGAACCAGCCCATCAGCTCCGCGACCAAGAAGGCGCTCATCGACTTCGCCAATCGCGGTGGCGGCATCATCGCCCTGCACCCCGGCACCTGGTATGCGTGGAATAACTTCCCGCAGTGGAACAAGGAAATCGTCGGCGGCGGCACTCGCGGCCATGACGCCCTCGGGCCGTATCCGGTGAAAGTCACCGCGCCGGAAAACCCGATCATGAAAGGCGTGCCCGCCGAGTTCGAAATCACCGACGAGCTCTACAACTACAACGCCGATCCCGCCGCCTCGCCCGTGGAAGTGCTCGCCACCGCCACGAGCCCGAAGAGCGGCAAGACCTTCCCGCAGGTCTTTATCGTGAAGCACCCGAAGGCCCGCATCGTCGGCGTCACCCTCGGCCACGACGCCCGCGCCCACGACCTCCCCGCCTATCAAGCCATCTTGAAAAACGCGGTGAAGTGGGTCTCCGGCAAGTAGCCCACGATTCAGCACACTCAGCAAAGGCTGCGGTCCAAAAGATCGCGGCCTTTTTGCTGCCCTGAATTCTTGGTGGTGTGACGCTCTGCGTCGCTCCCAGCTCCGAGCGAGTGCCAAAGGTGACTACCGGCCAGAAGGACCGGCAGCCACGAGTAGATGGCGGAACGGTGAACGCGGGACGGGTTTTTAGCGAGGCACGAGCGCAACCCGTCCCACTTTCCACACTCCGCCCTTCGCACCCTTCATTTGAACGGGAACCGGATTCTACTCCTCCAGTGCCGCCTCCACCGCCCGCATGCACTTTTTCTCAAACACCCACGACGGATGCAGCGCCGCCCACAACCGCACATTGTTCGCCTGCGGCATCTCGCTGCTCCGCGGTGGCACAATGATCAGATCCAGCGGGGTATAAAAACTCGTGAACTTGATTGTCCGCAGCCGGTCCGCATCGCTGTCCAAATCACGCAAGAATGTGCTCCCGGGCCGCATCTGCAATACTCCTGGCTGCCACAGCGCGTAGGCCGTCTTCGTCCCATTATGCGGGGTCGCCATCGTGATGAAATGCGGCACCCGATCCAGCCCTCCGAGCCGCTGCAGATAGTAGCGCGAGATCAACCCACCCATGCTGAACGCCACCAAATCAAATTTTCGGTGCCCCAACTCCTTGTCCGCGTACTCGGCCAATTGCTGCGCCAGCACTTCCAGCGGTACCGTCCCGCCGCTCGGCTTCAGCGAAGGCGTATAAACCTCCCGTCCCTGCGCGCGAAGATACTGTGCCAGCCGCGTCATCGTCTGCCCACTGCAATAGATGCCGTGGACCAGGATCACCGGACGCTTCGCCGGATTCACCGGCACCGGCGCCGGATCAAGCGTGGAAAGGCCCATGGCGAGCCAGGTAAAGAAGGCCATCTCAGAACCGTAACCCAATCGCCTCCAAAAACCAATGAGAAGAAAGCGGAGCGTGCCCGCTCTACGCCAGCTCCCGGTTCCGATAGTGCCGCACCTCAAAATCCGCCGTCTGCCGCACCACTTCCACGAGTTCAAACCGATCCTCGAAAGGCGGAAAAAGCGCATCGCCCTCGGGCTCCCGATACACCAGCGTGAGATAGAGATCCGTGCATTTGGGCAACAGGCGCTGATACACCTGCGTCCCGCCAATCACAAAAATCTCCACCCGCGGGTGATGCTTTTCGATCGCGGCCAGAAACCGCGAGATGCTCCGCACCAGCCACACCTCTCGCGGCGCGATCCGCTCAAACCCGAGCTGAAACGCCAGCCGCCGCAGCCGGTAGGACCAGTAACCCACCACCGGACGGTCCCCGCACTTCGCCATGAATGCCGAATCCTTCGCCACCAATCGCGGCGACCGCGTAAAGACGACATTGGTGCGGTTCGCCAGCGGCTTCGGCAGACTCGCAAACGTCCGCCGCCCCATCAGCACGATGCCGCCGGTGGTCAGTTCCTTGAACCACTTGAAGTCCTCCGGCAAATGCCACGGGATCTGGCCCTGATTCCCAATCACCCGGTTCCGTGCCATGGCAACAACGGCTTTCATCGGGCGTGGAGCGGCTGACTGTTCAACATTGGTGGCCGCCGATTAGGACGAATCCCCGATGCAAAAGTCGAGGCAATGTCACTACGACCGGAAGGTTGCAGATTACGGCCACGGCTCTTTAAAAATTGCTTAAGGCCTGCAGGGCGCTCGATCACTCCCCCTTCCGCCCGATCCCAAACTCACTTCCCACCCGCACCACTTTCCCGCCGCGCATCTGCACCTCAATCAGCTTCGAGCTCCCAAACGGCTTCCCATTCTCATCCCGCAGCGTCGCGATTTGCTTTTTCGTGTGCGCGTCAAAGACATCCGGCGTGTGGCACCACGCGTACGCGCCATCGAGGCTGAAGTTCACCCATCCATGGCCGCCGATGCTCAAATCCACGGAGCCCTTTGCCGTCGGCGGCATCTTCGTCGCATCGAAAATGAAAAGCTTCTTCCCGATTTGATCGCTGATCCACAGCTCACTCTCATCCGGCGTGAGCGCCACGCCATGCGTGCGATGCGCAATCGGCTGGTCCCCCGCCAGCACCCGATGAATTGCTTTTCCTTGCGCGAGATCCACGACATCGAACCCCACGTGTTGCCCCATGCACACATACGCCGTGGAGAGTTTGTGATCGACGGTGAACGGAAACACACCTGACTCCCCCACATTCGGAATCGTCTGCCGCACCGACTCATCCTTCGGATTGAAGACCGTCAGCGTGGTGATGGTGCCGAGAAAGAGCCGCGAGCCATCCGGGCTCAGGATGCTATTGTGCGCGTTCTTCCCCACGCGGACGCGCCGTAATTCCTGGCCCGTATTGCCATCAATGATCACCAACCCACCATCATCCGAGCCCTCCCACCATCCCGTCGGGGCAAAGACCTTGCTCCCATCCGCCGTCACCGACGACCGATCGCATCCGCCCGTAAACACTTTCTCCCACACCACCTTGTCCGTATTGAGGTCCACCCGGCCCATGCGGTGCACCGTCGTGGAGTAAAAGAGCGAGTGCGACTCCGTGCTGCCCGTCAACCCGCGCGCCCCGCCTTCCAAGTTTGGCCCCTGGATGCGCCGCACCAATTTGAAATCGTGATCGATGTCGAAAACGAGAATACCCATCCCCGAGCCGCTCTCCACCTGCGCGCCGTCCGGCGTGGCCGCGTAGAGATAGCGGTGGAGCGCGTCATCTTCCGCCGCGAAGGTGCAGGCGGTGAAAGTCGTCAGGAGGAGAAAGGAGAGGCGGGTCATGCCAGATTTAAACCACCACACCCCTTCGGACGTAGGCACACGGACGGAAATTTTTTAGCGTCGCTCCGTTGCAAAACTCCGAGTCAGTGTAAAATTTCCGGCCAATTTCCGGAGTCGGCGTACTCCCTGCTATTAACTCTTTTTTGCCTCATCCCAATGTCGAACGCTGCCACTTTGAACGAGCATCCCCTTTCCGCCACTCTCGAGCGCACGCAGAAAGAACTCCGTGCCGAAGCTACTGCCATCGAGAAACTTCGGCAGCAAATCCAGGCCCAGGGCGCCGCGGCGCCCAAGAACGAAGTGGCCGAATTTGCCAAACGGCAGAAGGCCTACCTGGATCGCAAAATTGATTTTGAAAAGCAGCGTAAAGCGCTCGTCGGGCTGCCTGCTTCCGCCAGCGGCCTCAATCCCGCGCCCACCGCTACTCCGCCGGCCCCGGTGGAAGGAAAGCCGGCCGCGAAAGTGGAAGAGCCCGTCGCGCCCGTTGTTCCCGCTGCGCCTCCAGCTCCCGTCGCCAAACCCGCCGAGGAAAAACCGGCGAAGCCGCTGGAAGCGAAGCCGATCCAGCCCGAAAAGCCTGCGGGCAAGCCCGCGCCCGAGCCGGTCGCCAAGACTCCCCCCGCCGAGCCAAAAGCGCCCACGAAACCGGAACCCAAGAAGGCGCCCAAGCCCGCCGGGAAATCCGAGCCCAAACCTGCCGCCAAGCCCGCGCCCGACCAAAATGCGAATCTGGGCACGATTCCGCTCAAGCCTTCTTCGGCCAACGTTCCGCCGCCGGCCTCCACCAATCCGCCCGCCGCCCCCGCGAAGCCGCGCCTCGCCCCGCCCGCGCCGAAGCCTTCCACGAAGGCCCCGCCCGTCTACGATCCGTCGCGCAAGCGTATCCTCATCGCCGGCGCCGTCGCCATTGTGGTCCTCGCGATCGTCGCCTGGCTGATCTGGCACTGAGCTGCTTTTAAATAGACGGAGCCGGAAACCGAGGACTCGCCGCGAAAAGGCCGTCCGAGCGGACGCCAGTTCTTGGAGCAAGCGGCAGCCTTCTGCCACTTTCCATGGATGCGTGAAATCTACGAGCAGGGTGCGAGAAAACTCCTGCGTCACCAACGCACGGGAAAAAGAAGCTATTCCTTTGGCGCGGTTCCACAGGCTCTTTCGTGCGCTACCAGAAAGCTCCACATATCCGTGGAAAGCGGCAGAGGGCTGCAGCACTCCAAGAACTGGCGTCGTCCTGCACCATCCTCTAAATTCAAACTTCTACTTCCGCCGCCGGCGGCGAGCATTCAGCACGCACGCCAGCCCCCCGATAAACAGCACCGCCGAGCCGGGCTCCGGGACCACGTTGAGAACAACATCATTCCCGTCCCCGCCCTGATAGCTGATGGAAAAGCTCTGCGAGAGCTGCGACGTGTTGTCGATGACGGTGAAAATCTCGCCTTCCTCCAGCGCGTCGGAGTTGTAGACAAAGCGCCCTCCGCCCTCGAAGCCGGAGATACCCGTCGCCACATTGAAGAGCGTGAAGCTGGAGGCCGTCGGTTGACTGACCAGCGAGATGGCCAGGGTGATATTGCCGCCGAGGCTCAAGGTATCGTTGACGTTGACCAGATCGGCACTGGCGCCACTGAAATCAAAGGCCAGGATGGCGCCGGCATCCAGCGTGAGTGAAGTGGTGGTAAGCGTCCCCAGACCACCGACGCCCGGCGTCAGCGTGCCGCCGCCATGCACGGTAACCCCATTGACGACGCCCGGCAGCGCCGTGGTGCCCCCGCCGAGCGCGCCACCGCTGTTCACCGTGACCGCACTGCCGCTGAGCGATCCCGAAACAGCGAGCAGGCCGCCATTGATGGTCGTGCTGCCACTGTAAAAATTTGCACCGCTCAGGATTTGCGTCCCGGGGCCCGTCTTCACCAAGGACACGCTGCCGGAAATGACCCCGCCAAAGTTCTGCGTCGACGTGCCATTGAGCGTGAGCGTGGCGTCCGTGGCGGAGGTCACCAGGCCATTGGTCTTCACGGTGTTGTCCGAGATTTGCACCGAGCTAAGTCCCGCGATGGTTTCGCTGTTGCCGTGGAGATCGAGCTGCGGCGTGAGCGCGGCGGAGCTGCCGAGGCGAACGAGCGAGCCATCCGGAATCACGCCGCTCGCGCCGAGCTGGAGCGTGCCATTCACAATGCGCGTCTCGCCCGTATAGTTGTTGCCCTGGTTGAAGAGCACGAGGGTGCCGCTGTCTTCCTTGCGCAGGATGCCGCCGCCCGTCACGACGCCGCGGATATTCGAAAACGTGCTGCCCCACACTTCGAAGGTGCCTTCCTTGCCATCATTCAGGATGATGCTCCGCGTGCCGGCAAAATTGGTGTTCATGCCGACGGCCCCATTGGTGACCTGAAGCGAAGCCGTGCCGACGCTATTGGCGAGCGTGTTGACGGGCGTCCCGTTGAAAACGAGGTCGTTTTCCGAATTGCCGAGCGCTGTAGAATCGATGGCGCCATCGCTGCTCGCGAAGCGCAGGCGTCCGGACGTGATGACGATGTTGCCGGTGAAATCACTGGCGCCATTGAACCAATTCCACGTGCCTTGAGGCGCCGTGGGATTGTTGTATTCAATGTCACCGATGCCTGAGAAGCGTCCGTAGAACTGACCGGCGACGTTGCCGATGGTCTGCGCCGCCCCGTTGCCCGTGACCGTCAGCTTGCCGCCACCGGAGCCGAGCTGGACGATGGAAGAGGTATCGCTCGAACCTCCGCTATTCAGCGCCGCGACGGAGACGGCAAAGCCATTGAGATCAAACGTCGGCGTGGAGGCGTTGTAGAGGACGACGCGCGTGGTCGCTGGAATGGCCGTGGCTGAGCCAACCCGCAGGGTGCCGCCGCGCAGCAGCGTATAGCCTTCGTAGGAATTGGTGCCCGCAAAGACGTAGGTGCTCGCGCCCTCTTTCGCCAGGCTGCCGGTGCCGGAGATGTTCCCGGTCACGGTCGAGATGGCACCCGCGGTACTCCCGTTGAACTGCACCACAGCACTTGCACCCGTGGCCGGCGAACCCGGGAGGCTGATGTCGCTGGCGATGGTGGCATTCGTGCCCGCGTTGTTGATGGCCGCGCCCACCGTACCGCTGTTCGCGACAATCGAACGGCTGAAGCCGCCATTGCTGCCCGAGAAACTGAGGATCGCGCCCGCCTCCACCGTGACCGTGCCCGCGCCGGTGGTGTAGGTGCCGCCATCGATGCGGAAAGTACCCGCGGTGACGTCGATATCGCCCGCGGTGATCACGCCATTTTGCACCGCGAAAATGCCCGTGCCGACTTTGGTGAGCGTGTGGCTGCCGAGATCCAAAATGGGCGCCGCACCGCCATTTTGATGCAGGCCCAGCACCGCCGTGCCGGCCGCGCCGACCGACGCATTGTCCGTGAGCGTCACGTAGGTGAGGGCGTTGGTCTGACTGACCGTCGCGTTGGAATTCACCAGTGCGCCGCTGCCGTTCACGCCGGTGCCAGCGATCTTGATGATCTCCGTGGTGGCGAGGGCATCGGTCGTCATACCGCCATCGACATCGAGGGTCGCGCCGCTCGCGACCACCGTCTCATTGCCGATCCCCGTCGCCCCCAAGCCTAGATTATTGCCGAGCTTCAGCACGCCGCCTGAGATGAGCGATGGTCCGTAGTAGGTATTCGCCGTGCTCATCACCAGCGTGCCCGCACCGGTCTTTATCAACCCACCCGCGCCCGCAATGGGACCGGAGCCGCTGAAGGTAAGCGCGTTGGTGGAGTTGGAAACGGTGAAGGCGGAGGGGGCCACCGTGCCGCTGATAACGATATTGGTATCCGCGGCGATGTCGCCAAAGGTCACCGTGTCGCCGTTGTAGAAAGTGCCATCACCCCCGGTCCACGTGGGCGTGAAGGCAGCATCCCAGACCACGATCGAGTCATTCCACGTCTTCGCCTCGGCAGTGTAGGACAACGTGACTTTGTGATTCACCGCATCATTCGCCACGACCGCGCCCGGCCGGTAGCCGGCGGTGCTGAAGCTCGCGAGATCCGGCGCCGCACCGCTGCCGTACTTGATGACGTCGGCCACGTTGCTCCCAAGTGCGCCACCGGCGACGACCACATTAAGGGCGCTCGCGTTGCCACTGGTCACCACGCCATTACCCGAGACCGCTGCCATGCCGCCGAGAATGGTGGCGCCATCATTCAGCGTGATCGTGCTGCTCGTGCCGCCCGCGCCGGTGATCGTCGCGCCGGTATTGATCGTGATGGCCGAGGCCAGCGAGCCCGCCACGTTCAACGTGCCGGCGTTGACCGTCGTCGCGCCCGCGTAGGTATGCGTGCCGTTGAGCGTCAGCGTGCCACTGCCGGTCATGTTGAGCGCACCGCTGCCGGTGATGGGTCCGAGGATGGTGCCCGTCCCGCTGCTCACGGTCAGCGTGGCGTTGTTCGTAATGGCGCCGGAGCCAAGGCTGCCGCCATTGCCGATCTGCAGCGTGCCGCCGGAAATAGTCGTGCCGCCGGAATAGGTATTCGCACCGCTCAGAATCTGCGTCCCGGTGCCGACTTTCGCCAAGACCACCTTGCCCACGCCGTCGCGAATGATGCCGCTGTAGTTGTTGAGCGTACCGTCGGCGCCATTGTTGCCGGTGGCGCCTTTGCCCAGTGTAAGCGTGGAATTGGTGGCACTGGAATTTGTCAGGACACCGCCCGTGCCAAAGAGCGAATCGAAGGCCTCGCTCCGGCTGTTCATATCGAAGGTGCCAGCCGTGATTTGCACCGAGGCATTGTCGTAAATTTGATCACCACCCGTGCCGTCGAGCCGCGCCGTGCCGCCAGTGAGCACGAGGCCGGGATCGTTGCCGCCCCCGGAGCCGACCACATGCGCCGTGCCGCTGCTCGCCTTGCCCAGGACCAGCGTGCCCGCGACCACCGTGTAGCGGCCATTGCTGTCGTCATTGCTGCCGCCGAGGAAGAGCGTGCCGAGACCCGTTTTGTTCAGCGTGCGCCCGGCGCGGCCACCTGTGATGGTACCATTAATCGTGACGGTCGTCGCCGCATTCACGATCTCAAAAGTGCCGTTATTGCTCTGCGTGGCGCTGCGGGTCGTGGTGAAACTCGCGCCGGTGTAGCGCAAGGTGCCGCCATTGAAATTCAGCACGCCGGCCTTGCCGAGATTGCCACCATTCACGGTGTCGCCGATGTTGCTGAAGGAGAGGATGCCGGCGTTGAGATTCGTGATCCCGGTGTAGGTATTGAGGCCGTTGAGGCGGACCACGCCACTATCGACGATGGTGATCGCCATCGCGGCGGCACTCTCGGAAATGATACCATTGAGCGCCAGCATGCCGCCCGTGTAGGCACGGAAGTTTGCCCCACCGGTGCCAATCGTGATGTTGTTGTTGACCACCAGCGACGTGGCCGCGGCGAACAACGTGGTGCCGTTCGTGGAGCCGTTGGTGATGGTGATCTGGTTATTGCCAAAGGCGGAAGTGCCATTAGCGGTGATGCCGCCGCGCGTGATATTGATCCCACCGGTGAGGCCGGTGTTGTTGCCCGTCAGCTTGGTGAAACCGGAAGAGGAGGTGGCGCCGGTGCCATTGATCGTCAGGCCCGCGGTGCCGGTGAGCTGGGTGTTGAGCGTGACCTGGCCGTTGGTCAGCGCGGAGGCGTCGAGGACGGCGGGCGTGGCGCCAAAGTCGAGCGTGCCGTTGTTCACCACGTTGCCGAGAACATAGCCGGAAGTCGTGAAGGTCAGACCACCGACATGGATCGTGCCGCCCGGCTGGCCAGCCGTCCCAATCGCCACCGTCCCCGCCGCGGCGCCGCCAAAGCTGGCGATGTCCGTGCTCAAGTTGGGCCACGCGACGTGCGGCAACGCACCGCCATCCCAGTTCAAGAGCGCCGTATCCCACGTCCCAGCGCCGCCGGCGCTGACGCCATCGCCATCGGTCGGGATGTCGGTCGTGCCACCATCCCAGAAATAGGTGACGGCGGAGGCAAAGGGAGCGCTGAGCAGCAGGGCAATGGAGGCGGCCAGCGGACGAAAGGATTCTTGGCGAAACATGTCAGAGCAAATAAATGTAGATTAAAAGGCTCTGGGCAGGCCGGAGCGCACCTAACGGAAATCGCGGCGCGAAGTAAAGGGACCGCCGTGTAACGTTTCGCGGACACGAGCATTGCCGGGCCGCAATGAGATCCACGTCACTCAAGGCGCGCGGATATTTCGACCGAATTAATAGGATTAAACCGACCGCTATTCCGCCGCCTGTTTGCGCCGGAGATGGAGGCGCTGGGCCAGCCAGCCGAGTTCGCGCGACACGGCACGCAGAAGCGCTTTGCAGCCCATTAGGATGGGAGAACCATTCGCAAAAGCGGCGGCGATGGCGTAGAGCATGCGCGGGGAAAACGTGCGCTCATTGGCGATGGCGTAGACGGGCTCCCAGCGCTCGGGACGGAACTTCGCCTTGAAGGCATCGAGGCCCTCAAAGTTGTAAAAGCGATTCCCGTGAGCCCGCGCCCAGCCGAGAAGAATGCGCACCCACGGTGGATTGCTCTCGCGGCGCAGTTCGGCACGCTGGGAGAGCGGTGAAAGACCGAGCGTGACATACTGGCTGCCGCTGGCGCCAACCGCGCGCACGGCGGCATCGATCAGTAATTCGGCCGTGCCATTCGGCGCCGCCGGGCCGCGCACGATTTGCTCGACGAGCCAGCCATTCCGGCGCGGAACTGGCGAAGCCACGAGAAAGGCGAGCACCTTCTCCGCACGCGCGGCGACGAAAATGCGGCGGTCGAACAGGCGCGTGAGCGTCGCCGGCTCCACGAGGAAGTGCATGGTGGGAAGACCTCGGGTCTTGAGCCAGGCATCAAGACACTCGCGCAGCTCGGGATGATCCGTGGCGCGCTCCGCCGTCCATTCCTGCACGGCGACTCCTTTGTTGCGGGCACGGCTCAGTTGCGCGCGCAACGAGGAGTGCCCGGCCAGCATCGGGCCCCAATGGGCGGGCGACCAAGCGGGCTGGGCGCCAAGCAGGACCATGGAATGGCCGCGTGACTTTCGGCACGCAACCTCGAGCCGCGATTCCCCGCCGAAGTAGCACACGCGGCGGTCCGCCTGCGCGGCATCAGCCTCAAATTCCCGAACAACCTCGGGCAGGCGCTCCTCCGCACACACGGGCGCGCCCGCGGTGACGCGGACCCCTGCATATTCCACGTAGCCGATGAGCGCATCGCCCCCCGCCGAGAACCAGTGGGCGATGCCGGGATTGATGATCTGGTACGCGGTCGCATTCCATCCATGCCGGAGAACCAAGTCACGGACCCGCGGGAGGTTTGCTTCTTCGGCGGCGGTGTCAGGTGTCATGCGTACCGGTATCGTCGCACAACCCACCGGATGATTGCAGGAAAAATGGCGGCCGCGCCATCGATTTGCCTTTTCCCCAAAGTGCCCGCGAACTGCCGGTCGCCGCCCCCTTACGGGGCCAGCGCTTTCCAGCGGACGATGTTCATCGGCGTATTAAACCAATATTCCTTGGCCGGGGTGGTGATGGTGAGAACCTGACTGGCTTGCGGGTCGGCCTCGATCCATTGGTGTTCGCCGAGGTAGGCCATGATGTGGGCGCCACCGAGGGTCACGGCGAGATCGCCGGGAAGCAATGGCGCGGCGTCCGCGGCATTGAGGCTGGGCACCCGCTGAACCGGCACGGTTCCCTCCCCGGCTCCAAGCGACGAAGCCGTGGTGTCATTCCACCACAGCACGAGAGCCTGCCGGAGCAGCGATGGGTTGAACGTCCGCAGGCCGCGCACGCTGAGGGCATTGATCAAGCCGCGGCGGACGAGGCCCGAGCAATCAATGCCCTGCGCGTTTTCGCCACCCCAGACGTAGATTACACCATCGTAGCGACGGAGGGAGGCGGTGTAGTCCGCGCGCAGTTGCTCCGCGCTGGCGGGCATGCCGATGGGCAGGGCGAGGAAGATCGCCGCTGCCGCGGTGACTCCGAGCAAGGTGAAACGCACCGAACGATGGCGCCACAGCAAGACGAGCAGGCCAGCCCACAACGCCACGAGCAGGCCCACGCTGCCCGCACGCGTGTAGAGCGTACTGATGGGGTAGCGCAGCACGGCGAGATACAGCGCGAGGAGACAGGGCCAGAGGAGCCAGAGCAGGCGGCGGAGGCGGGCGGGCATTATTGGGTTAAATACGTGGCGGGAGTATCTACTCTTTCGCGAGAATGCTCATTGGAAAACTGAGGAGTACTCGGGCGCGAGGCGGAGCGTCACGCCACCAAGGGGCTACTTCATGGTGCGGAGGTAGGCGAAGAGGTCGCTCACTTGTTCGGGGGTCATCGTGTCGAGGAGGCCTTCGGGCATGAGGGAGCGGCGGAGGTATTTGGCGGAGCGGATGTCTGCCTTCGGAATGCGGCGGTCGGGGACGCCGGGTTGGCGGATGACGACGGCGTCCTTGTCCTCGCTGACGTAGAAGGCTTCGACGAGGTCGCCGCTCTTGAGTTCCATGCGGTAGATGCGGTAGCCGTTTTCCATGGCGGCGTTGGGGGTGATGATGTTGCGGAGAATGGCTTCATCACCCATGGCGCCGACACCGCTGAGATCGGGGCCGATACTGGCGCCCTGACCTTTGAACAAGTGGCAGGCCTGGCAGACGGCAGTGACGAGTTTGCCCTTGGCGGGGTCGCCGGGCTTTTGCGAGAGCGCGCGGTACTTCGCAAATTTTTCGTCGAGCGCGCGCGCCTCGGCGGCGCTCATCACGGGCGGGTAATCGCTCGTTTTGGCCACCTTCGCGCCGGGCTGGAGCTTGCCCCAGCCGGCTTTGTCCTCGCTGTAGAAAACGAGGATGCTGGGGAGCGAGAGTTGGCCGGGGGTGTCTCCGAGATAGGTGCGATCGAAATCGCGCCGGATCTCGTCAGCGCTGCGAGCGACTTTCCAGATCCGGAATTCGCTCAGGGCGCCCGCGGTCCCTTTACCAGGCTGAGTCCAGCCGATGCGGACGTTTTCAAATTTTTGCGGTGCGGGCTTGGATTGATCGGCGGCGAGCTCGCCGTCCTGATAGATTTTGAAGAAGCCTTTGTCGTCGCGCGTGATGGCCACGTGCGTCCAGAGATCGGCGGTCATTGGCTTTTTGGAGATGATGGCGTCGTGAATGGCGCCGCCGACCCACACGCGCAGTTTGGCGTCGTAGAAATTGAGGTCGAGCTGGCCAGGAACGCCGAGGATGCCGTCATTGTTGTCGATGCCGGGCGCGAGGCGCACCCAGGTCTCCACCGTGAAAGGACCGTCGAGCGCGACGCCGGTTTCGGTCCACGCGTCGTCATTGCCATTCAGCGTCAGGACGGGGCGGAAGAGCGCGGCGAGGTCATTGAGGAGCGAGGCCAGATCCGGATCGTTCGCACCGAGGAGGGCCTGGAGTTTCTCCACGGTGGGGCCGTCGAGATCCGTCTTGGCGATCGTGCCGGCTTTGAGCCCGGCAACGACCGTCTTCGCGCCGGGCTTGGTCGTGGTGAGTTGGCCGAGGGCGGTGTGGCGCTGCGCGGCATCAAGGTGAGGCCAGAGCTTCATTAGCACTTCGCTGCCTTGGGGCGAGCGCGAGGTCGCGAGCCCCGTGAGCGCGGCGTTCCGGGCCTCAGGCTGCTGCGCGAGACGGGCGATGCGCTCGAACAGATCGACCTTCTCGCTATGCAATGCGGCGAGCGCGGCAAGGGCCTGGATGCCGACGGGCTTCACATCGAAATAGGTGCGATGACCGGGCTCGCCTTGCACCCAATCGTGGATTTCGCCGGCATTGCGCGTGACCGTGCTGGCGAGGTGTTCCTCCATGGCGGTAAGTTGGAAGGATTCGGTGAGCCGCAGGGCGAGCGAGACGTTGCCCAGATCCTGTGAGTCGAAGAGCTGCTTCGCGGCGTCGGCGAGGATGGGCGTGAGCTTGGCGGCGTCGAGGCGCGTGCGAACTTTGAGCAGCGACTCCAGCGCGGCGTCGCGGGTGGAGGGATTTTGGAGGACGGCCTTCAGCGAGTCACCCACTCCGGGTTCATCGGGGAACTGCGCGAGGCGGAGGAGTTCCTCCTCACCGGCCGGGCGGGTGAGCTGGGGTAAAAGCTTGGCCACGCGCTGCGCGCTGGTCTTGGGCTCCAGCGCGAGCGAGGCAAGGAGGCGGGATTCGACGGGGAGTTTGGCGGCATTGGGAGAATCGAGAAATTTGGCGACCGCATCCGGCACTTTCTCGAGGAACATGCGGACGAGATAGCGCTCGAACTCGCGCTCGTACGCGGTGCCGACTTTGATCGGCTTGTTCTTTTGCGTGGACTGCGCCAGGGGGGCGCTGAGCGGATCGAGCGCCATCACCATCAGCGCGCTAAAGCCGATATGATCCTGCAACGAATTGGCTTCGAAACCCCTGAGCGAGGGCAGCAAGGCGGACCCGAAGACGCGGATGACTTCGGCACGGACTTCCGGATCCGAATCTTTGGCCGCGGCAGCGATATCGTAAGCCGGATTCGCGTTGCCACCGGTAGGCCAACGAACCTCGGGGGCCAGGGGCGCAAAGGCGCGAACGGCCTCGCGGCGGATGTTGCGATTCGGGTCCTTAAGCAAAGCAGCAGCAGCGCTCCCCTCAAGAGGCTGAAGACCTTCCACAGCCCACAACGCAGCCAGACGGTGGCCAACGGCGGCTTTCGAATCTTCCACGATGCGGCGGAGCTTCGGCTCCAGCTCCAGGAGGTGGCGATCGATGATCGCTTGCCACGCCAGATGGCTCTGCGCCAGCGAGGGGCCGCCGAGCTTCGCGAGTAGTTGCTCACCCGGAAGCGTGGTGAAATCCGGCACTTCGAAGGGAACTTGGTTGGTGGCTTTCACGCGCCAGATGCGGCCGTGGGTTTTGTCGCGGTCGGGGTGGTTGCGAGGAACTTCGTTGTGGGAGATGATCTTGTTGTACCAGTCGACGATGTAGAGGCAGCCATCGGGGCCGAACGAGATCGCCACGGGGCGGAACCATTCATCGCTGCTGCTGAGAAAATCGGGGAGCTTGGTGTAGGTGAAGCGCGGGCCGTCGGGGGTGATTTTGATCGCCTGGATTTGACGCGTGATGGGGTTGGCAACGTACATCACGTCGCTGTAGGCGGAGGGGAAGGAGTGCAGTTCATCGGAACTCGGTGCACCCGTGGGCAGGCCGGATTGGGGATCCGCCGTTTGCTGCTGGCCGCGGATGATCTTGCCGGGCCCATCGTAGCGGTCGCTCAGCGCCAAGCCGCTGAGGCCGGTGCCGCCCATGCGGAAGTCGCGCGCGGTGCCGGGGAACTCGGGGGCGTAGCTTTTCCACTGGCGGTCGGAGCAGCCGGGATAGTTTCCGAACTCGTGGAAAGGCATCACCGGGTAGCCGAAGTCGTTGGCCTCTTGAATCCAGGCCTGGCCGAGACCATCGAGCACGAGGCCCCAGATGTTGCAGGGGCCGTTGCTGGTGATGGTGAACTCGCTGCCGTCGGGGCGGAACTTGGCCATGCGCGTTTGGTCGAACTGGGTGGCCTTCGCCTCGGGCTCATCGGGGCGGCGGACTTTGCCGTAGTTGAAGGCGCCCTGGGCCATCCAGATCCAGCCGCCGGGGGCGCGCATGAATTGATGAGGGAAGAGATGCGAATCCTGCACGCCGAAGCCGGTGAGGATGACCTTGCGCTGATCGGCTTTGCCGTCGCCATCGGTATCCGAGAGAAACTCAATGTCGTGGCCGTGCTGGACATAGCAGCCGTTTTTATACGGGAGCACGCCGAGCGGGATGGCGAGGCCCTCGGCGAAGATGCGGGGCTTTTGCGCAAAACCCGTGCGCGATTTCGGATCGCGGTCGTAGACGAGAACTTTGTCCTTCGCCTTGCTGGCGTAGAGCGCATTCGCGGCGGCGGGGTTTTCGTTGCCGTCGACGGGATATTCAAAGGCCGTGGTGGTCCAGAGCGCGCCTTTTTGATCGAAGGCGATGGGGACGAATTTGCCGATGCCGTCGCTCTCGGCGGCGATGAGCTCGATCTCGAAACCGGGCGGAAGGGAGAACGTCGCCTTTTCCTCCTCCGGCGAGAGCGGTGAAGCTTTGGCGGGCTTTTTCGGAGCAGGCGCACCGTCAAAAATTTCGCCGGGCTTGGGCGGGGCGAGTTCCTCGATATTGATGTTGCGCACTTGCACCACCGTCTTGCCGCCGCCGTGGATCTGGATGCCGAATTTGCCGGTGCGCGCGATGGCGGGGTCGGCCTCGGTGTAGTCGGCCCCCATGACGCCATTGATCCAGGTGGTGATATGCGGGCCTTGGGCGCGGATGACGTAGTCGTTCCAATCCTGCAGCTTCAGCACGGGGCGCAAGGCCGTCATGTCGGACGCCGCCATCACCTTGTTGCGGCGCGACTCGTCATAGACGGCGCCATACCAATTCGGCTCGCCGTAGTCGCACTGGTAGCCGGCCATCTCGGAGTTTTTCGGCACGCGCTGGCTGCGGATTTGGAAACCGGAATTGATGAAGCCTTCCTTCCCGGTGAGCTTGATCTGGAAGCGGATGATGAAGTCGCCGTAGTCGTGCGTGCTCGCAAGGAAGTCGTTGTGCGGCACATTCTGGTCGGCATGTCCGCCCGTGAGGCAGCCGTCCTCCACGCGCCAGAATTTCGGATCGCCCTCCCAATTTTCGAGGGTTTGGCCATCGAAGAGCGGAGTCGTTTTGCCCGCCGGCGGCAAGGGCTCAGCGGCGAACGCGCTGACAGCGAGCGCAAGACTGGAGGCGGAGAGGAAGAGGCGCTTCATGGGAAAGAAAGTGGGGCTAGAATGAGGGGCGCGGAGGGCCGGATGCAAACTTTGCGCAGAAAATCGGAGTGGCATGTGTGGTGGGTTATAACCGGGGAACGGGCGGAGTGCTGGGGTGCGGTTTCCACTTGGTGGAGACGATTTTGCACATGGCGACCGGGTGGTCACATTCACGATTGCCCTCCGCCCTGCGGATCAGTCCTATCCCGTTCTCCGTCCTATGTATCCGCGCACCACTCGCCGCCGTTTCCTGGCCACCGCCGCCCTTCTGACCTTCAGCTCCTTCGCCTTCGCCGCCGACTCTGCCCCCGACACCGGCACCCAGATTCTCAAATGGAAGGACGGCAAGCGCGCCTGCTTCATGCTCGCCTTCGATGACGGCGCCCCGAGCCAGCTCAAGAACGTCATCCCCGAGCTGCAAAAGCGCAAGATCACCGGCACCTTTTACCTCGTCACGGGCAATTCGCTCTACGCCTCGCTCAAGCCGAAATGGGAGGAGGCCGTGAAGAATCCCTACATCGTCCCCGCCAATCACACCTTCATGCACAAAGGCGTGAACAACGTGCAGGAGCTCGACCAGGAACTGGAAAAAAACAACGCCGTCCTCTACGCGCTCCACCCCGACCGCAAGACCCCGCGCCTGCTCGGCTTTGGCAAGCCTGGTGGCGTCCCATGGAACGTCACCAACGAGGAAGTCCAACAGCAGCTCACCAAGCACCACCTCCTCGATCGCCCGCCTTTCTACGGCCCGCCCATCCACTACAAATCGAAGGATGAATGCCTCGCCGCCATCGACACGGCGATTAAGAAAGGCGACATGGGCCACTTTGATTTCCACGGCGTCGGCGGCGACTGGCTCACCACCCCGATGGATTGGTTCCTCCCCATTCTCGATAAACTTGAAGCTGAGCGCGAGCAGCTCTGGATCACCGACACCGTCTCGTGGGGCAAATACGTGAAAGAGCGCACCGCCGCCAAAGTCGAGGTCCTCGAATCCACCCCCGCGTCCATCCGCCTCAAGCTCACCTGCTCCCTCGACCCCGCGCTCTTCGACGCCCCGCTCACCCTTTCCACCAAAATCCCCGATACCTGGAAAACCTGCACCGTTATGCAAGGCGCGAATAAATTCGAAGCCAAAATCCAAGCCGGCGCCGCCCAATACGACGCCCTGCCTGGCGGCGGAGAGATCACCCTCGCACCATCCAAATAGCGCGCCCTCGGCCTTCCACTATTTCTCAGTCCGCATACTGCGGAGAGACCGCAGCCGCGCGATCACCGTCCGCGTGCGGTCAAAGAAACATTGATGGGAGCAGCCGGGAAGCTGGCCCAGGAGCCGGGAGAGTTCCGCACGCAGTTCCGCTTCGAGTTGGCCTGAAGAGAGTGGGTTCATATGTTAGGATTACCCAGGTGTCGCATCTCCCCTAGCGGATGGATGCGACCGCAGGCCGATATAAACGTAACGCTCCGGATGGGTTACGCTCTGGATAGATTTCCGTAGGGCGGAGCCTCAATCCTGTTAGTCCCGTTAATCCTGTCCGAAAAAAGCGCACCGCATTGGACACAGGATTTAGGATTATCAGGATTTACAGGATTTTCTCTCTCTTTCTTTCTGGTGCCGCCAGCCCCCCCTCCCTCTTCAAAACCGCGCCGTCGCCTGCACGCGCACCCCGATACTCTCCCCATCCGTGGTCAGGCTGAACGGCACCGCGGCCTTGAGCTCTAGGTGCGTGTTCACCGCCCAGATCAGCTCCGGCGCCACGAGCACTGCATTATAATTTCCGCCATCGCCATTGTACACCACCTCCAGCACCGGATAGAGGTTGTTGTTCCACGGATGAAACACTCCCGCCAGGTACGCCTCGTAAAAGGAAAACACATCCCCGTCCTGGTTCCCCGCCGGATTCAAATCATCCGAGATAAAGTAGTGCCGGAACCCGAGGTTCCCCACCACGGTCAGCCAGTCATTCACCCGCTTATCCCCGCGCAACTGCACCTCATAGTAGTGCCCTGAGTGGTCATACTTTCTGGAGATCTTGTTGTCCGTCTGCAGCCAGTCCAGCCGCTCCGCGATTCCCCCGCTCACCGAGAGATTCAGCCCCGACTTCTCCTCCGTGAGGATCTGGCATTCCAAGTAGGCCGACGCAAAATCAAACACTCCGCTATTCCCGCTGAAATGCACCCGGTCCATCGGCTGCGTCTTCGTTACCAGTTTCTTGTTCACGTAGGGGATGGGCAGCAGTCGCGCATCGCCCTCCGTGTAAAGCGGCACATTGATCCGCAGTTGAAACCGCTGGCAAAACGGGACGACCAACTCCGCGTCCAACCCCTGGCTGTTCACATGGTCAGCCTCCTGCAACTCGACGCCCCGCGACGCCCGAAACGTCGTATTCAGCGTAATCTTTGTCGACGTCTGCGCCAGTCGCGTAAAGATTGGCTGGAGCTGATAGTCCGGCGCCAGCGGTTGCTCCACCGTCTTCCCGGGCGGCGCAATCGGCTGCCCGCCCCGTCCGACATCCGGGACCAAGGACACCGTGAGACCAACGACAAACGCAAACCAACGCACGCGGAGGGTTTTCATAAGTTCTGTAGGGTGGATGGAAGAACGCACGTCAGAATGATGGCGGAAACGCCAACCACAAGACGAAATACAGTCAATTTGCAGAAATTACCCCGATTTCTCCCGTGAAGTGCCCACGAATAGAGGCACAATGGGCCATTAATTAAACGTCCCGGCCATAAAGATAGCAGAAGGCCGGGAATCCAGAGGACGAGAGCAAGAGTATGAGCAAGAAGTAAGTGGAGCGGAGAGATGGGTGCTAAGCTCCTGCGGGGCGCTGGATTGAATCGGCTCACATGAAACTCCCTGTTGCTCTCCTCGCACTCGCCGTCACGACCGCGCCCGCGCTTTGGGCTGATGTCACGCTCTCGCCGATTATTGGCAGCCACATGGTGCTGCAGCGCGACAGCGCCTGCCCCGTCTGGGGATGGGCCGATAAGGATGAGGAAGTGACGGTGGAATTTGCGGGGCAGAAGCAAACGGCGAAGCCCGATGCGGAGGGCAAGTGGATGGTGAAGCTGACGCCGATGAAGGCGAATGCCACGGGGGCGACGATGACGATTTCCGGGAAGAACAAGATCGCGCTCGATGACGTGGTGGTGGGCGAGGTGTGGCTGTGCAGCGGGCAATCGAACATGGAGTTCACCGTCGGCGGCGTGATCAATGCGAAGGACGAAATCGCCGCGGCGACGGATGGGCTGATCCGGCACATCAAGATCAGCAATCCGCCCTCGCAGAAGCCGATGGATAAAGTGGTCTCGGGCGGCTGGCAGCCGGCCTCGCCGCAGACGGTGGGCGGGTTTGCGGCGGTGGGTTACTTTTTTGGGCGCGAGGTGAAGAAGGAACTGAACGTGCCCATCGGTCTGCTGGGTGCGAACTGGGGCGGCACACGCATTGAGCCGTGGACGCCGCCGTCGGGCTTCAAGGCGGTGCCGGCGTTGAAGGAAACCGCCGATCACCTGGCCGATTTTCCGAAGCTGAAGAAAAACAAAGAGGGCAAGGAGGAGACGGACCTGCAATCGGCGCTGGCGCTGTTCAACGGGCGCATCGCGCCGCTGGTGCCGTATGCGATGCGCGGGGCGCTGTGGTACCAGGGCGAGTCGAACAATGGCGAGGGAATGCTCTATCTCGAAAAGATGAAGGCGCTCATCAGCGGCTGGCGCGACGTATGGCAGATGCCGGACATGCCGTTCTATTTCGTGCAACTCGCGCCGTACAACTATGGCGGGCCGCAGAACGCGGAAAAGCTGGCGCGGATTTGGGAAGCCCAAGCGGCCGCGCTGCAAATCCCGCACACCGGCATGGCCGCGACGGTGGACGTGGGTAATCCGAAGGACATTCACCCGAAGAACAAGCAGGAGGTGGGACGCCGCCTCGCACTGTGGGCGCTGACCAAGACCTACGACAAGCCCGGCATCGTGTACAGCGGGCCGATGTACAGGTCGGTGAAGTTTGACGGCGGCAAGGCGACGGTGACCTTTGCTTTTGCCGATGGACTGAAGTCGCGCGATGGGCAGCCGCTGACGTGGTTCAAGCTCGCGGGCGAAGACAAGAAGTGGGTGGATGCGAAGGCGGAGATTTCCGGCGACAAGGTCGTGGTGAGCGCGGAAGGCGTCGCCAAGCCGGTGGCGGTGCGTTTTGCCTTCGACCAAATCGCGGAGCCGAATCTGAGCAATGGCGCGGGGCTGCCGGCGAGTCCGTTCCGGTCGGATGACTGGGCGGCGCAGTAGGCCGAGCAGTCTTCGGTATTCAGTAGGGAGACTGTGTAAACTAACCCGACGTCCTAACGCGAACGGGCATATGAATTGCGCCTGCGGCGTGTGTTCCCTTCGCCCAGAAACCTCTCCTCTCGTCTCAAACTCTCAAACTCACGGGGCGGCATAGAAAGTGGAACGGGGTTGCAACCCGTGGCTGAGACCGCACCCGGTCGCAGTGCTCCCAATTAAAGGCTGACCATGTGGGCCGGCTACCCAACCCGGCCGACATGGGCGGGCGGTGACTTCGAGAGGGCTGCGAGGAAGGAGTGTTCAGCCACGGGTTGCAACCCCGTTCCACTTTCTATCGCGTCCCGTGATTTTGGAAATGCGGAGACGACAGGGGGCGTTTTCCACGACCTCCGGTCGTGGCGACGTCCACGCATGTTACGAGCGCGTGTGGTCGCTGGCTGATTGGAGAATGATCTCCGCAGTCCGGGAGGCGGCGGATTGGTGGGGGGTGACGGCCTCGCGGGCACGGGCGCCGAGGGCCGCGCGGCGGGCGGGATCGGCGAGGAGGGTGCGGAGCGTTGGGACGAGTTCGGCGGCGCTGGGGATGCGGACGGCGGCGTCGTGAGCCTCGAGGTGTGCGGTGAGGGGGATGAAGTTTTCCGTGTGCGGGCCGTAGACGACGGGAAGGCCGAGCGCGGCGGGCTCGCCCATGTTTTGGCCGCCGACCTCGGCGATGCCGGGGAGCGTTTTTCCGATGAAGACGACGGTGGCGAGGCGGTACCAGTCACGGAGTTCACCGGTGGTATCGATGAGGAGGATATCGGCGTCGGTGGGCATGGCCGCTCCGGCAATGAACTGGCTGCGGCGGGCGATCCGAAGCGGGGCGAGATCGCGGATGATTTCGTCGGCGCGCTCGACGTGGCGCGGGACGAGGATGAGGCGGAGCTGCGGCCAATCACGGCGGAGCTCCATCAGCGCGGCAGCGAGAGCTTTTTCCTCGGGCGCCCACGTGCTGCCGCCGACGAGGATTTCGCCGGTGAACCCGAGCTGCGCGGCGAGGGTGCGAAACTCGGGCTCGCGCGAGATGGTATCGGCGCCGGCGTGATCGAACTTAATATTGCCGGTCACACGGAGGCGATCGGTGGGGATACCGATGACCGAAAAGCGGTCGATGTCCGTGGACTCGGGGACGCAGACGAAATCGAAAAGATTCCACACGGCGCGCGCGAGCGCGGGGCGTTTGCGCCAGCGGCGCTCACTGCGCGGAGAGAGCCGGGCGCTGGCGAGGATGGTGGGGACGCGGCGGGCGCGGGCAAGGGAGAGGAGATTCGGCCAAATGCCGCCCTCGATGAGCACGAGGGCGCGCGGGCAGATGGTCCGGAGGGCCGAGCCGGCAGCGAACCGGAAATCGATGGGATTGTAGAGCGGGAGGAGCCAGGGGGCGCTGGCGGCTTCGCGGAGGAGGAGTTCGTAGCCGGTGGTGGTGGTGACGCTCAGGACGATGCGGAGCTCGGGCTCGCGAGCACGGAGGGCGCGGGCGAGCTTGAGGGCGAGGAGCGTTTCTCCAACGCTAATGGAGCAGATCCAGATCGGCGCGGGCCCTTGCGCGAGCTGCTCGCGGAGAGCGGTAGAGTAAGAGCCGAAGCGTTCGCCGAAGCCGACTTTATAGCCGGGGGGTTTGGCTTGCGACTGGCGGCCGCGCTCGCGGCGGAAGAGGCGGAGAGCGTAAAAAGGAAACGCGAGGAAGAACGCGAACGGGAAAAGGAGGCGGTAGAGGAGAAGCGGCATCCTTAGTGGGCGCGCGGGGCGCGGAAACTTTGGGAGGCGGGCCGGCGGGCGAAGGGGGAGTATTCCGTATTCCGTATCCAGTATTCAGTCCGCCGCGGGCCCGTGGTGGGACTGAACACTGAATACGGAATACGGAATACTAAAACTGGCCGACAGGAACTCATAGGTCGGCGCAAGTGAGGACAATCTTTCCGGAATGCCCGGGCGCCATGACGGCAGCGTGGGCGCGGGGGGCTTCGACGAGGGCGATTTCCTCGGCGATGATGGGGGCGAGCGCACCGGAGGCGAGGCCGGCGTGGATGGCAGCGCAGGCTTCGGCGAGCTGCTCCTTGGTGGCGTTGAAGGACATCACGCCGCGGATATCGGCCTCGCGGGCCATGGCGTCGCGCGGATTGATTTCCACCGGGCCGCGGCTGCCGACGACGGCGATGCGGCCGCCGCGGGCGAGCATGGTGAGGTCGCGCGCGAGATTGGCGTTGGCGAGCATTTCGACGATCAAATTGACGCCGCCGCCGGTAGCTTTGAGCACGTCGTCGACGAGCGTGGGCGAAGCGTGGTCGAATGCCTCGGCGCCTTGGGCGGTGAGGAGTTGGCGCCCGGCCTCGGTGCCGCCGGTGGCCTGGACGCGGAGGCCGAGCATGCGAGCCAGCTGCACGGCGGCGAGGCCGGTGCCGCCGGTGGCGCCGTGGATCAGAACGGTCTCGCCCGGGCGAGCACCGCCGCGCTGGACGAGGGCCCGATAGGCGGTGGGGTATGGGACGCCAAGCGCGGCGCCCTGCGCGAAGGAGACGCGGTCGGGCAGCGGGTGAACGCTGGCAGCATCGCACAGCGCAGCCTCGGCATAGGTGCCGGTGACGCTCCCATTCACCCACACGCGCTGGCCGGCGCGGAGGCCGGTGACGCCATCGCCGAGCGCGGCGATGAGCCCGGCACCGTCGCTGCCGGGGGTGTACGGCAACTCGGGCAGGCGCGCGTACTGGCCGCTGCGGATGTAGGTTTCCACGGGATTCACGCCCGCAGCGCCCAGGCGCACGAGCACTTGCCCAGGCCCAGGAATCGGATCGGGAATCGTGGAGAGTTGCAGAACATCCGGGCCACCGAAGGCCCGCACGCGAATTGCTTTCATGGGCGCGAGTTTTTGACAGAAGGGCCGTCCTCGTCCATCTGTTTGCGCACATGAGCGACCATTCCTGCTGCCACGGACACGATGACGAGTGCGAACACGACCACGGTTGCGCCGCGAAAAACGGCGTTGAAAACCCGGGAGTGCTTGACGCCTTGGGCCGCGACGGCGAGACGGGCGAGGTGGTGCTGGTGATGCTGGAGCCGCGGCCGTGGAATGGCGGGGAGACGCAACTCCTGCAGCTCCAGGAAAAGCTGAACTCGTATCTGAGCTTTGCGCTGGATGGGGAAATGCTGGACCAGATCCCGCAGCTCGCGGGGGTGCCGGTGCGCATCCAACTCGCGTGCGCGGAGCCGCCGCCGGAGCCGGTGATCAGCCTGCTGGAGAAGGTACGGGAGCAGATCTCGTTTCAGGGGATCGGGCTGGAAGTGAGCGGGCTGGCGCCGGAAGGTGATGGCGGAGGCGGGTGCGGGTCGGGGTGTGGGTGCCACTAGGGGGAACACCCAACATTTAACTTTCAACGCTCAACACCCAATGAGGTGAGGGCGGAGTTTCTGACGAAAAAATGGACCGCGACCTTCCGGTCGCAACTACATTAAGGCCTTCACGTGCGCCGTGGCGGCGCTGGCGAGGCCACGGAGGTGGTAGCCGCCTTCGAGGAGGCTGACGACACGGCCTTGGGCGGTCTTTTCAGCGAGGGCGCGAACGAGGCGGGTGAGGTCGGCGAAGTCCGCGTCCTTTAGGCGGAAATGGCCGAGGGGGTCTTCCTCGCGGCTATCAAAGCCGGCGCTGATGAAGATGAGCTCGGGGCGGAAGTCGGCCATCGCGGGCAGGAGCTGCTGCTCAAAAGCGGAGAAAATTTCTCCACGGCCACTGAAGGCGGGAAAGGGGCAATTCAGCGTCGTCCCCTTCCCCTTCCCTTCCCCGGTTTCCTCGGCGCGGCCGGTGCCAGGATACCACGGCCACTGGTGCGTGCTGAAAAAGAACACGGAGCCATCGGCGTAAAAAATGTCCTGCGTGCCGTTGCCGTGATGCACGTCCCAATCGACGATGAGCACGCGGCCGACGCCGAGGCGGCGCTGGGCGTAGCGGGCGGCGAGGGCGACATTATTCAGGACGCAGAAACCCATGCCGCGGTCAGCGGTGGCGTGATGGCCGGGCGGACGGATGAGGCAGAAGGCGGTCTTGTCCTCGCCTTTGACCACCGCCTCCGTGGCGGCGAGCGCGCAGCCGGCGCCGGCCATCGCAGCATCCCACGACACTTTGCACACGCTGGTATCCCCGGTGCTGAGCATGGGGACGCCATTCGTGATTTCGTGCTCGGCGAGGTCGAGATAGCGCGGGGTGTGGACGTTCTCCAGATTCAAACGCGAGACGGGGCGGGAGCCGAGAATTCTGGCGCTTTTCATGACACCGGCAGCCTCCAGGGCGTCATAGACCGCCTCATAGCGGGCGGGCTGCTCCGGGTGGCCCGGGCCGGCGTCGTGCTTTTTGCAAAGAGAATCAGTCGCGAGAATCATGGCCGTGAAACGATGGAAAGTCCTGTGTGTCAGCGCTCGGGCAGGCCCCAAGCCTTCGTTTTCGCCGCATATTCATCGCGTGGCAGCAGGACATAGGACGGCTTGGCATCGCTCCGAAGCCAGCGAATGAGCGTAACCAAATCGCCCTCGGCCATGGTGGTGCAGCCGGCGCTGGGGCGCTGCGGGCCACGGCGGATGTGGAAGAAGATGGCGCTGCCGGCACCGGGCACCGGCGGGTCGGAGTTGTGGCGGATCTCGACGAGCCAGCGGTAGGCGAAGTCGCCCTGGCGCATACGCTGTTTGGCGAACCAGGCGGGCGGATTTTTCGGATCGACGACGACGTGCTTGTTGTAGTCGGGCAGCGTGACGTCATCCACCCAGGCGTCGGCGTTGGTCACGGTGTGGAAGGGATAATCGGAGCCGGGGGGCAGCGCGGCATCGTACGTGTAGATGGTGCCGAGACGGAAGATGCCGGCGGGGGCACGGCCATCGCGCTCCACCTTGTGTTTGCCGGGCTCTTCCTGGCCGCGGACGCCGGTGCCCCAAGCGAGACCATTTTTGCCAAAGAGCACAGGCCACGGGTCGCCAACGGCTTTCCACTTGCGGCCCTCGCGCTCGTAGCGCTGAAGGGTGCCCGTCATGGAATCCCACGTGGGCGCGACGGCGACGATGAGCTGGCGCACGCCATCGAGATCGCCGGCGCGCGCGGGGCCAACCAAGGTGAAGAGCAGGAGAGCGGCGATGAGCCAGGCGAAGCGGTGCATTTGGAGATTGGATGTTGGCGCGCAACTTGCCCATGGTGAACGGGTGCCTCGACCAAACCGATTGTTGTCCTTTGGGTTGCTCATGCTCGCGACGTTTCTCGCGTACCTGCCGGCGTTGCGCAATTCGTTCGTGTGGGACGACACAGCACTGGTGCTGCGGGATCCGTTGATCCGGCACTGGCGGCTGGCACCACGGGCGTTTGGGGATTTTCTATTTTTGGATGCAACGGCGTCGAATTTTTACCGGCCCATGCAGCGGCTGACGTTTGTGGCGGACTATGCGATTTGGGGCATCGAGCGGGCGGCGAAGGACGCGAATGACCACAGCCCGAAGCTGGACAAAACCGGCGCGCCGGCGACGGGAGATGGTGAGGACATTCAGGCGATTCAGCGCGCGGCGCAGCCAGGGTGGCACTTTACGAGCATCATCATCCACGCGCTGGCGGCGGTGGCGCTGTGGAGGCTGCTGCAGGCGTGGTTTGGCGAAGGCTGGGGACCGGTGCTGGTGGCGGCGCTCTGGGCGGTGCACCCAATGCATACGAGCGCGGTGACGTATGTGGCGGGGCGGGCCGATCCGCTGGCGGCGCTGTTTGCGTTTTCCGGGCTGGCCTTGGTGGCGCGTGGGCATGCGAAGGGCGGCCTGCTGGCGGGAGACCGCGCCGCGGCGCAGTGCGTGATTGCGGCGACGGTGTGCGCGTTTCTCGCGCTGCTAAGCAAGGAGAGCGGCATCGCAGCGCTGACGCTGTGGCTGGTGTGGATCGCGTTTAAAGCGACGCGGAATGCGCGGGCGTGGCAGGCGTGGATTGGGGCGGTGGTGATTTGTCTCTCGGCGTATCTCGTGCTGCGCATCTCGGCGGACAAGACACCAGCGCCGGCTTCGTCGTATGAGAATTCGGCGGCGGAGCGTCCGGTGCTGATGGCGCGGGCGCTGACGGAATATGCAACGCTCTTTGTCGCGCCGCACTCGCTGCACATGGAGCGGGATATTTCCATCAAGCCAGGGGATGATGCGGCGACGGTAAGTTTCCGGAACATTCAGACGGGAGTGGGATTTGGGATTTTGCTGGGGCTCGCGCTGTGGGCTTGGTGGGGCGCGCGAAAGGCGCCGAATGTGGCGCTGGCGCTGGCGTGTTTTGCGGTGACGTGGCTGCCGATCAGCAATCTCTTCACGTTAAACGCGACGGTGGCGGAACACTGGCTGTATGTGCCGAGTGCCTTTTTGCTGGCGGCGGCGTATGCGACGATCTGCCGTCCGCGGGAAGGAGCGGCGCCGCGCTGGATTCCGGCGATCGGAGCCGTGGCGGCGGGATGGCTCGTGTTTCTGGGGGTACAGACTTTCTTGCAGCAGGACTACTGGCGGGATCAGTCGACCTTTGTACAGGAGACGGCCCGGCGGGCGGGCGCTGGCTCGCGAATGCTGGTGAATCTCGGGCTGCTGGCGGCTTCCGAGAAGAAGTATGATGAGGCGCTGGACTATTACCGGCGGGCGCTGGCCATCGATCCAAATTTGGAGGTGGCGCATTTCAATGTCGCGGCGGCGGCGCTGCAGAAGCATGATTTTGACACGGCCTCAGCGGAACTGGCGAAGGCCGAGAAGTCGCCGCTGTTCTCGGGCGTGGCGCTGATCATGCGCGCGGCCATGGCGGAAAATCAGACGCATCTGCCACAGATTCAAAAGCTCGCGCAGGCCGTCGAGGAGGCGCCGAGGAATTGGGATGTCGCCCGGCGGTTGCCGGAGGCGCTGGTGATGTCGGGAAAACCGGAAAAAGCGTTTGAGGAAATTTTGCGGCAGAATGCAATCCGGCCCTACCGAGCGGAGGCGTGGAAGATGCTGGGGCGAATTTTAGATGCGAAGGCGGAGACGGCCAGGGCAGGTGGAATGGCGCGCCAGTTGGAAGAACTGCGCGGGATGGCGGCGCATGCGTTCGGGGATGCGGCGAATTGTGACTTACGGGATGAGGAGGCGCGGAAGGCGGTCTGGAGACTGCGGCCGGCGCTGTAGTTTGACCTGGCCAGGGCCTATGCCTCCACATGTAGCTGCGACCGGGAGGTCGCAGGCGCTCGCAGATCGCCCCGGCAAACGTCTGCGACCTCCCGGTCGCAGCTACATGGCTTCGCCCCTCCGCCGGAGATTCGTTCACCTTCATGGCGGTGGGGATGCGGAAACCGTTCGACAGGATCGCTCATTGCACGTAGCGGTTTTTGGACATGGCGAAGTATGCGAACAGTGCGCTGATTATTGCGGGTCACGGGTCGACCTTGAACCCGGATAGCAGCGCGCCGACATGGGAACTGGCGGAGACGATTAGGGAGCGCGGGGTCTTTGGCGAAGTGCACTGCGCATTTTGGAAAGAGGAGCCGAGCTTTCGGCAGGCGCTGCACTGCGTGGACCGGAGCGATGTCTACGTGGTGCCGAACTTCATCAGCGAAGGGTATTTTACGCAGACGGTGATTCCGCGGGAATTTGGGATCGAGGGTCCGGTGACGCAGGTGGGTGGGCACTCGGTGAAATACTGCGCGCCGGTGGGGAGCCATGAGCGGATGACTCCCCTGCTGCTCAAGCGCGCGAAGGACGTGGCGCCGGGCGTGCCCACGCAGGAGACGAGCTTGTTCATCGTAGGGCACGGGACGGGGCTGAATGACAACAGCGCAGTGGCGGCCAAACGCGAAGTGGCGCGGATCCGGGAACTGGGCGTGTATGGCGAGGTGATTGCGGCCTACATGGAGGAGGAGCCGCTGGTGGCGCAGTGGGACCAGCTTTCGACGTGCCCAAATGTGGTGGTGGTGCCCTTCTTCATCGCGGACGGGCTGCACAGCTATGAGGATATTCCGGTGCTCCTGGGCATCGCGGCGGAATCGCCGGGCGCGGTGAGCGCCAATGCGGGAACGGTGTTTGCCCGGAATCCGTACCAGCTCCGCGGGCGCACGCTTTATTATGCGAACTCGATTGGCACGGAGCCCGGGTTTGCGGACGTCATCCTGGATCAAGTCGCCGCGTTTGATGCGGCTCAAACGTGATGCGGGACACCACGGCAGCATTGGTGGACTGGCTCGGGCAGGGCGGGCGGCGCATCGGACAACTCGCGATTTCGCCGGACCCGGCGGGCTGGGAACTACGCCACGTGGATGATGCGGGACGCACCGATCTCCAGCTCCATGCGCACTGGCAGGACGCACGCGCGCTGGCGAATCTCGATGACGCGGGCGCCTATCGGGCGCTCAAGACGGCGCCGAATTTGCGACATGGGTGGCGGCTGGTGGTGGCGTCGGTGGAGCATCTGCGCCGCGCGCTCGATTATTTTTACCCGGCGATGCTCGGCATGAGACTCGCTGAACAAGCGGGCGCCATGACAGCCACCTGCCTGCGGGAAACGCTGGGGCGCCAGACCGGAATGTACCGCGTGACGCAAAAGCTCACCGATGCCCAGGCGCAGGAGCTCATCCTCCAGACGTGCAACCATTGCGCGTGCTTAAAGACCATGCGGTGGCAGATCGCGGACGATGTGCCGATCACCTCGTTGCCCGTGGAAAAATTTGTGGCGGCGCAAGACGCGGAACATTGGCCGCTGCTGTGTGCGGAAGGGTGCAATCTCCTCGTGGCGGGGGCGCGCAAGGTGGTGAAAGGAGCGGCGGAATAGCGATGGAAGTTTTACTGCGGGCCCGCCACGTCCTCCCCATCACCGCCGAGCCGATCGAAAACGGAGCGGTGGTCATTTCCGGCCATCGCATCGCCGGCGTGGGGCGCTTTGAAGAATTACGCGAGAAGCACGCAGGCGAGGTGCTGGACTTGGGCGAAGTGGCGCTGCTGCCGGGGCTGGTAAATGCGCACTGCCATCTCGACTACACGATGATGCGGCGGGCGATTTCGCCGCAGCATAGCTTCACCGAATGGATCCGGCGCATCAATGCGCTCAAGCGCAGCTTGGATAATGCGGACTACGCGACCGCGATCGTGCACGGTTTCGAGGAACTGAAGCGCTATGGCACCACGGCGGTGGCGAACATCGAATCGTTTCCCGAAGTGCTGCATACCCTCCCCCGTCCGTCCATTCGCGTATGGTGGTTCCTGGAAATGATCGATGTGCGGCATCGAGCGACCGGCGAAGAAACCATCGAGGGCGCGCTGTCGTTTTTTGAAAATCAGCCGGGTTGGCCGGGCGGCTTTGGGCTGAGCCCGCATGCACCGTATACGGCGAGCGGATCGCTCTTTGAACTCACCGCGCGCGCAGCCGACGAGATGAACATGCTGGTAACCACGCACGTGGCGGAGTCCCGCGAAGAGTGGGACATGTTCCGGCATGCGAAGGGCGAGCTCTATGACTTCATGCTGAAGCTCGGGCGCTGGATGTTTGACTGCCAACCGGGGCGCACGCCGTTGGGACATGTGCTGGCGCATGGGCGGCCGAGCTCAGGCTGGATCCTGGCGCACATGAATGAGCTGGATGATTCGGATTTTGCCGCGCTCACCGCGATGCCACCGGAAGCCCGGCCGAGCGTGGTGCATTGCCCGGGCAGCCATCGCTATTTCCGCCACGCGCCCTTTCCGCTGAAACGGCTCCGGCAAGCCGGCGTGAATGTGTGCCTGGGCACGGACAGCCTCGCGAGCACGCTCACCCTCTCGATGTTTGATGAGATGCGCATCTTTGCGCGCCGGGAGCCGACCATCCTGCCGGCGGAGGTGTTGCAGATGGCGACGCTGAATGGCGCGCGTGCGTTGCGCCTCGACGCGGGGTGCCTCGAAATCGGCCAATTGGCTGACTTGATCACGATCCCGTTTGCTGGTAATTCCGACGAAATCCATGATTCCGTGCTGGAATATCGGAACCCGGTTTCCTGGATGATGCTCGATGGCCAAATTCTCGCTACCTAGTTTCACACTGCTCGCCACGCTGGTGGCGCTGGCTTTTTCCGGCCCCATCGCGGATGCGGCCACCAAAAAGAAAGCGCCGGTCAAAAAACCGGCCGCCAAACCCAGCAGCAAACAGACGGCAAAAACGACACCGAAAGCGGACCCGAAGCCGGCGGTGAAAAAGGACGAGCCGCCGACGGAACCGCTGGCCCCGGGCGAGCTGCCGTTGGCGGCGCGCTCCGCCATCTCGCTGGATCTCCAATCGGGCAAAACGCTCTACGAAAAAAATCCGGATGCGATGGAATTTCCGGCGAGCTCGACAAAGATTTTGACGGCGCTGCTCGTGATTGAAGGAGGCGATCTGGACCAGGTCGTGACCGTGCAACTGGAGGACACGAAAGTGGAGCCGAGCGCGCTCGAGATTAAACCGGGCGAGACGTATACCCGCCGGGAGCTGCTCTATGCGCTGCTGATGAAGAGCGCGAATGACGTGGCCATGTGCCTGGCGCGCGACCATGCGGGGAGCGTGGCCGCTTTTGCCGAGAAGATGAATCAGCGCGCGGCGCAGCTGGGCGCGAAGAACAGCCATTTTGTGAATCCGCACGGGCTGCACAATGCGCAGCACTACACGACGGCACGGGACTTGGCGCTGATTGCGAAGACGGCAATGCAGAATCCGCTCTTCCGCACCATCGTGGCGACGCCGGAGCGCGAGATGACCAAGGCCGGCGCAGTCGTGAAGCTGAAGAATCACAACCGGCTGCTCGGAATGATGGTGGGGTGCAATGGGGTAAAGACGGGCTACACGGTGCCGGCGCAGCAGGTGCTGGTGTCGTCGGCCACGCGCGAAGGGCGCGAGGTGCTCTCGGTGGTACTCCACACCAACAAGCCGGGGATTTGGGAGGATTCGAAGCTGCTGCTGCTGGATGGATTCATCAAGCTGGGGGTGGCGATTCCGGCGACGGAATTGCCTCCGGCACTGGCGACACCTCCGGCGGATCCGGCGAATTCCGGGCCGGGTGCGCCTTCGACGCCGAGTGCTCCAGCCGGGTCTCCTACTCCGGCAACGAAGCCGGCGGCGGCGGCGGCGTCCGCGGTTTCTGGGAAACCGATGGCGGAGGCCGTGAGTTCAATTGCGCCGGTGACGCGGTAGGGTGCTATCTCCGGAAGGCGCGAACACTGGAAGCCAGGGCCCAGTGAAGGCGCCCCTCCCTCTTTCTCCCGTCGGTCCACAAGTCTCGAGGCCCCCCAGATTACTTTTTACCTTGCCGGAGGGGACCGGGGCGATCCAGATCGGCGGCCTGTTCTTTGCGAGTTTAAGTTACGCGACCGAATTGAAGGAACTCCGTGTAAATCGGAGGCAGTTGCGCTGCTGTAACTGGAGACAACTTCCCAACCCGAAAGGGTGGCCAGTTTTCGCCACCGTGCGAGTGATCGCGCGGTGCATGGAGGCGAAGGCGGGAAGGAGGCAGTCTGCCGGCTGGGTGCTTTTGGGCACTCGGCGGGCGGGCGAGATCCAGGAGCCAGAATATTTCACCGGTCGACGCTCATTGGCCGTCCGCGAGTGCGGGCGGCACTTCTTCGCAAAATAAGAAGAATGAGAGATCAGCTCCAACGCGGGCGGCACGTGAGCCATTCAGGCCACCGTTCCGGATCCATCGAACCCGGCGGCTCTCCCCGGCTCTATACGCCCGTTGAACATCTGGTCTCTCTGCACCCAACACCATCCACACAGAGACCACGATCATGAGAACCACCATCGGCTTTTTGCAAAAAGCCCTCCCTGCCACTATCGCCGCCCTGGCTTTCGCCGGGCAGAGTTTCGCCGCCCTCACGGTGCTGGCGCCGGACATCGCCACCATCCCGAACTACACGCACTCGACCTCCGACAACATCGTGAGCTTCGACCGCGATTCATCGGGAAACTTATTCTATCTCACGGCCGACGCCGATCCCTTCAAAGGCAACAATGCAACCCTGTGGAAGAGCACCGGTGGAGGCTCGCCCACCAGCCTCTACAACGCGGCGAGCAATTTCCCCGATCCGTCGGTCGTGACGATCAACAACCATCTTTTCTTTGGCGACGAGAGCTTCTCCTCGCGATTTGTCCGGACGTATGGGCCGCTCAATGGATCGCCCTCGTTGACGCTGCGGGTCACTTCGCCGGACTATCTATTCTCCGAATCGGCGCACAATGGGTCGCTATTTATCACCGGCGCTTCGAGCGCTTCCGTCCAAGGTCTCTATTACAGCCCGGTGGCGGCGGATGGCTCGCTGAGCCCGCTGGTGAATCTCGGCCTCTCGGACTCCACGGGCGGTTCGGGTCCCCTCGCCTTCGACGGCACCGGGAACATGTACTACGCGCCCGGCTACGGCGACACCTCCATCTACAAATGGACCAGCGCCGAGCTGGCGGCGGCCATCGCCGACCCGGCGGGACATGCGCTGCTGGTGAATGGGCACCTGTGGGCGGCCTACCCGACCCGGGCGACCTCGCTGAATGTCTCCGGGGCGTCCTCGATGGCTTTTGATGCCAGCGGCAACCTGCTGGTGACGCTGACGCAATTTGCCTCCACCTCGTATTTGACGCGATTTGGCGTTGGACCCGCGGGTGTGTATAGTGGCAGCAACGATGTCCTCCTCAGTGAAACCACCCGGCTCGGCGACGTGCGCAATCTGGACGGGAACGTCTATCTCGCGGCGGGCAACTCCGTGGTGCAAATCGTACCGGAGCCCTCAACCGCCCTGCTGGTGCTCGCCGGGCTCGGGGCCTGCCGGCAACGCCGCCGGCGGAGCTAGCCCACCGCCATGAGGAGAAGTCTGCTGCGCGTCTGGCTGCCAATGGCGGCGGGTCTTGCCGTCGGGACGGGAGATCTTTGGGCTGGACCGTATTCCGCGGGGCTGAATGACCCGGGAAATCCCTTTGACGCACCGGTGCCGGGCTTTGTCGGGCGCGATGGCGACGGCAAGGTGCCGATCGACGATGGCAATGGCGGAACGATCAATGCCCGCAACAAGGTGAATCCGCTCTTTTTCGGCTGGGCCGTGGGCTGGACCGCCTACGTACGGGCCGATGGGCAGGAACCGTATAATGACCCCGACCTGGCGCTAGGGCCGGTGACGGGTGACAACTTCGATGTGGTATCGCTGGGCGATTTGAATTCCACCCAGATCGGCACGGGAGCGCCGCCGGGATCGCTTATCCTGAAATTCACGGATGCACTGCACACCGCCGCGATCCGCAATTTGCCGGGGGCGGACTTCGTGGTGTTTGAAAACGGACTCGTGGCGGCCGTCGGCACAGGCGGGGCGGGCGTGGGCGGAGTATTTGCCGACCTGGCGTATGTCGAGGTGTCATCGGACGGCGTAAACTTCGCACGGTTCCCGAGCACCTCCCTCACCGCCACGGCGGTGGGACCATATGGGACGATCAACCCGACGAATGTCCGCAATCTTGCGGGAAAACATGCGAATTCCGCCGGCGATAGCTGGGGAACGCCCTTTGATCTCTCGGATCTGGCGACGGATCCGCTGGTGATCGCGGGGACGGTGGACCTCAATAACGTGCGATTTGTGCGCGTGGTGGATATCCCGGGTGATGGGAGCCGGCATGATTCGGCCGGGCACTCCATCTACGATGCGTGGCAGACCACCGGCTCCGGCGGCATGGATCTGGAGGCGATCGGGGCCATCTCGGTCCCGCTGACCTTTGAGGACTGGCAGACGTGGAAAGGGCTCAATGTGGACCAACGCGGGCCGCTGGCCGACCCGGACGGGGATGGGGTGGTGAATGCGGTGGAATATGCGCTGGGGTTGGATCCGCTGGTGCCGGATGCGGACCTGCTGCCCAAGGCCCGGCTGACCGGCGGCAAACTGAATATCCACTTTTGCCGCGATACCCGGGCCGCCCAGGCGGTGGTGGAAGTGCTGGGGGCATCGGACTTGCACGGCCCGTGGCAGACGATTGCCCGTTCGACCAGTGGCGGGGATCTGGCGGCGGTACCGCCCTATGCACCGGGCATCCAGGACAGCAGCGCGAGCTCGATTGCCTCGGTAGGGGTCGTGCGGCAGCACGATGTTTCCGCAATTTCCAACCAGCATTTTTTGAAAATCGTGGTATCTCTCACTCCGTGAGGCACGCCCAGCCATCCTACCACCACTTTTCCTCCGGCTTCACGCTGGTGGAGTTGCTCGTGGCCATCACCACGATTGCCGTGCTGGCGGCGATCGCGTTTGCGGTCTTGTTCAATGTGAACCGGCAGGGAGACGCCACGAAGAGCATGCACAACATTGAAGTGCTCGTCACCGCGAACATGGCCTATGCCGCCGACAATGGCCGCTACGCCCCGGCGGACGACAAACAGAACCTGCGCCGCTGGCACGGCGCACGCAAATCCCCGACGGAAGACTTTGATCCATCGCAAGGCTTTCTCGCGCCCTATCTCGGAAAATCGCGCTGCATCAATGTGTGCCCGGCTTTTCAGAAAATGGCGAAGAGCAAGGAATCCTTTGAACAGGGCACCGGCGGATACGGTTACAATGCGGCGTATATCGGCGGTCTGCCAGGCGGGAAGTGGAATTCGGATGGGACGCGGCTTTCGGCGATGCCCTCCAATGTGCCCCGGCCGGGACGAACGGTGATGTTTACCTCCACGGCCTATGCGCGCTCGGATGGAGTGCAGGAGTATCCGTTTTGCGAGCCACCGTTTTGGGACTTTGGCACGGGGCCGACAGGCGACCGCCCCTCCCCCACGGTGCATTTCCGGTTCTCCGGCAAGGCCCTGGTGGCGTGGTGCGACGGGCATACCACCTTTGAATCCATGGTGGAGCGGGCCCCGGGAACCAATCCCCATGGCGGAGACGTGACCGGCAAGGACCTCGGGTGGTTCGGGCCGGATCAGGACAACGGGTATTGGAATCCGCAGTGCCGGGAATTGCCGTAAAGGGCGCTGCCACACGGTTGTCTTGAGCGAGGCACGATGGCCCCCTTAGTGGCGTCTAATGTGGCTCCCGACTCTGTTCGGGAGTTTGAAATCACCGCGCGTAGCGCCCAATTTTTGAACCGCACGATACTTGTGAACGCCTCATAAATTAGGCGCAACATCCCTCCCGGCGACCACTCTACCTCCGCTTTTTCGCCGGGGCCTTGGTCGGGACCGGCGTGGGCGTGGACTTGGGCGTGGGACTATCCTCCGGATACTTCTTGGTACTCGGCCAGATCAGCCGCCACGGCTGGTGCTTCAGCGTATCGGCACCCTTCTCGAGATTCTCCGAAAACTTCCCGAGGTGATCGCCGATCGTATCGAGGTCCTTGTGCAGATCCGCGATCGCCGTGTTTGCTTTGTCCGTGGCGGTCCGCAGATTTTTGAGCGCGGCGGGGAGATCCTTGTTGGTGCTCAGATCGCTGGCGACTTTTTCCAGGTGCGCGATGGCCTTGGCGAGATCGCCATCGGGCGCGAGAAGGTGGCGGAAATCGAGGAGCGCCTTGGAAATCTGGCCGTTGTCCCCGGTGAGTCCTTCGATGCTATCGAGAGCACGACGGAGGGAGCCGCCTTCGCCGGTCACCTCCCGGAGATTGGCGCCGACCTTGCGCACTTCGATGAACGCATTGCTGAGCTCCGAGCCTTCCGCGGTCATGCGGGTCAGGTTATTCGCCGTACTCTGCAGGCTCTTGAGCGTCGCGCTGACTTGCTTCAGCGCGGGGTCGAGTTTTTCGATGAGCTGCGTGCCAGCGTCGGCCAGACTGCCGGCGCGGCCGCCGACAAACTTCGTCCCATCACCCGCCCGGCCACTGGTTTCGTCACCATCCGTAAAGTCGAAGACCGGCTCGCTGAGCACGGAGTAGAAGGCCAACTGGACCTTGCATTTGTTGTAAACGAGCGCGCGGCTATCGACCTTCACCTTCACACGGGCCTCAATGTGCATCCGGTTGCCGTCGGCGTCGAGGGGGCGCTCGGAGTTGGGCACCGGCGAATCGATGACCGTCACGCGGCCGATTTTACGGCCGGCGAGCATCACGGGCGTGCCCATTTTCACCCCGGCAGCATTGTCCAAATAGACTACATACTCCGTCTCGGGTGTGAAGACGCCGGGCGCGCCGAGGTAGATGAGCACGGCCACCAGGAGGGTGAGCGTGACGATCAGCACGACACCCGTGCGGATTTCATTGCGCACGACGTTCATGGTGCGGAAGCGCGGGTGCGCGATGAGAAGCAGTGTGGCATCGGTCTAAATATCAAAGCTGAGGTCCTCCGGCGGCGTGCCTTCGATGAAATTGCGCACGCGCTCATCGGGATGCTGGCGGAATTCATCCGGCGTGCCGTCGGCAATAATCACGCCCTCATACAGCATGGTCATGCGCGTGGCGACCTTGAAGGCGCTCTCCAATTCGTGGGTGACGATGATGCTGGCCGCGCCACTGTGCTCGCTGACGGCGACCATGAGCTCATCGATGACGCTGCTGATGATGGGGTCGAGGCCGGCGCTGGGCTCGTCGTAGAGGATGAGCTCCGGCTCGAGCATCATGGCGCGGGCGAGGCTCACGCGCTTGCGCATGCCGCCGCTCAGCTCGGAGGGGAGCTTGTCGAGGTGCTCCTCCATGCCCACGCGCTGGAGATTCTTGACGATGAGCTCGTCCATTTCCTTGCGCTTCTTGCGCGTGAGTTCCTCCAGCGGCAGCGCAAGATTGTCGCGCACGGTCATGGAGGAAATGAGCGCGCTGTATTGGTAAACCATGCCGATGCGCTGGCGCAGGAGATTCAAGCGGCGGCGGCTCATGTGCGGGATCTCATGGCCGCGCACGCGCACGGAGCCCGAGGTGGGCTGGAGCATCCCGAGGATGAGGCGGAGGATGGTGCTCTTTCCCCCGCCGGATTGCCCGAGGACGACGAGGCGTTCGCCGTCTTCCACCCGCAAATTCACGCCGCGGAGAATCTCATTGTCCCCGAATTTCAGATACACGTCGGCGAGTTCCACGACCGGCGGCTTCATTGTTCGAAGAGCGCCACGAGGACGATGTTGGTGAGGGTATCGAAACCGAGCACGGCCACGATGGCCTGCACTACGCTGGAGGTGGTGGCATTGCCCACGCCCTCCGCGCCGCCACGCACGGAGAGGCCCTTGTAGCAGGAGATGAGGCCCACGAGGACGCCGAAGAGGAGGCTCTTCACAAAGCCGGCCACGACGTCGCGCAACTCCAGGGCATCGACGACCAAGGGCCGGTAGGCGCTGAAGCTGAGGCTGAATTGCGCTTTGCAGATGAGCGCCCCGCCGACGAGCGCGGCCAGCACCGCAGCAACCGAGAGGCTCGGCATGAGAAAGGTGACGGCGGTGAGCCGCGGGGCGACGAGGAAGCGCCGCGAGCCAATGCCCATGGCCTCGATGGCATCCACCTCCTCGGCCACGCGCATGGTGCCGAGCTCAGCAGTGAACGCGGCGCCGACGCGGCCCGCAACCATGATGCCCGTGATGAGCGGGCCGAGCTCGCGCGTGAAAGCCACGGTGACGAGCGCGGGCACCATGCCCTCCTGCCCCAGCTTCTTCAGCTGGTAGCCGGTGAGCAGAGCCATGGTGAGGCCGAGGAAAAAAGCCACGAGCGCGACCAGGGGCAGGCTGCCGACCCCGGCGCGATCGGTTTGCGCGAAAAGATGGATGGCCCGGAAGGGCGCCTTGCCGCGACGCATATGATCGCCCATCTCGCGAAAGGTATCGATCAGGAGCCAAAGGATGCTGCCGAGGTTCTGGAGCGCTGCCCGCATGCGTCTTACGAATGTGCAAGAATCGGACGGGAGGCAAGCCTTGGCCGTCCGGAATGGACCGAAACATGCGAGGGCGGGACGATGGATATTGAATGCCCGGCAGCTCCCCCGCTACCTCTCGGCCATGTCCACATACGCCCGCGTTTTGCTCGATGACTCCGGCGGGCGGTCGTTCGATTACGGCGTGCCCGACGGGGTGAAGCTGGGCGTGGGCTGGCGGGTGCGGGTGCCGGTGCGCACGCGGACGCTGCTGGGCACGGTCATCGGGCTGAGCGACGCCACCGAAGCGCAGGGCGTGCGGATGCTGGCCGAGGTGGTGGGCGATGAACCGGCGCTCAGCGAGGCGCTCATCCGGCTCGCGCAGTGGATGAGCGATTACTACTGCTGCCCGCTGGAGGCCGCAGTGCGATCGATTTTGCCAAACGTGATCCGTAAGGCGGAGGCGGGGCATAAGATTCGCCTCTTCGCCCGGCTGGCGCGCGCGATCCCGGAAGAGGAATTGGCGGCGCTGGAGCGGAAAGCGGCGCGGCAGGCCGATGTGGTGCGCGCGCTGCAAGAAGAGGGCAAAGCCCTGCCGGTGACGGAGCTGGGCGACCGCTGCGGGGTGGCGCACCAGACCATCCAGGCGATGGCGAAAAAAGGGCTGCTCATCGTGGAGTCGGAAAAGGTGGAGCGGGATCCGTTTGCGCGGGAGCAATTCGTCTCCAGCCCGGCGCTGCAGATGAATCCGGAGCAGGCCGTCGCCTTTGCACGCGTGCGCGCGGCCGTGGATGCGCGAGCGGTGGCGGCGGGCGCGGAGGCGGCCGAGGCGCCGAAGCCTTTTCTGCTCCACGGCGTTACGGGCAGCGGCAAGACGGAGATCTATCTCCAGGCGATTGAGCGCGCGCTGGAGGATGGGCTCGGAGCCATTTTGCTCGTGCCGGAAATTTCGCTCACGCCGCAGACGGTGGAGCGCTTTAAAAGCCGATTCGCGGCGACACACCACGAAGTGGCGGTACTGCACAGCCACCTGAGCGAGGGCGAGCGGCACGATGAATGGCACCGCATCCGCAGCGGACGGGCGCGCATCGTCATCGGGGCACGCTCGGCGGTCTTTGCGCCAGTGGAGCGGCTGGGGATCATCATCGTGGATGAAGAGCACGAAAATTCCTACAAGCAGGAGGAAACGCCGCGCTACCACGGGCGTGACCTCGCAGTCCTGCGAGGGCATCTGGAGAAATGCGTGGTCCTGCTCGGGAGCGCCACGCCTTCGCTGGAAAGCGCGCACAACGCCGCGACCGGTAAATACGAAAAGCTGCGGCTGACCTCGCGCGTGGATGACCAGAAGATGCCCTACATCCGCATCGTGGACATGCGGCTCGAAGCGCGAAAGTCCTCCCCCATCCTGAGCGATCCGCTCATGACGGCGATGAAGCAACGGCTGGAGAAAAAGGAGCAGATCATTCTCTTTCTCAATCGGCGCGGGTTTTCCACGACGCTGCTGTGCAACAAGTGCGGGTATGTGGCGGAGTGTCCGAATTGCTCGGTGTCGCTGACCTTTCATCGCGCGGCGAGCCGCATTGTGTGCCACATGTGCGGGCATATGGCGGTGGCGCCGACCAAGTGTCCGGATTGCAAGGACCCCGGCATCAAATACACGGGCACCGGTACGGAGAAAGTGGAGGACGCGGTGCAGAAATGTTTTCCCGGCGCCGTGGTCCAGCGCATGGACGCGGATGTGATGCAGCGGCGCGAGGCGTACCGCGAGACGCTGGGCGCTTTCCGGGCGGGGAAGATTGACGTGCTCGTGGGCACGCAGATGATTGCCAAGGGCCTGCATTTTCCGAACGTCACCCTCGTGGGGATCGTGAATGCGGACATGGGGCTGCATCTACCGGACTTCCGAGCCAGCGAGCGGACTTTTCAACTCCTCACACAGGTCGCGGGCCGGGCCGGGCGCGGCGATGTCGCGGGCGAGGTGGTGGTGCAGAGCTACACGCCGTTTCATCCGTCCATCCAGTTTGCGCGGCATCATGACTTCGACGGCTTTTACGACCAGGAGATCGACTGGCGCGAGAAGATGGGGCAACCGCCCTTTACGCATTTCGTCCTGATCACAATCCGGTGTCCGCACGAGGAGCGCGCCAAACTATCCGCGGAGACCGTGCACCGGCGGCTCAAGGAAGTGCTGCCACCGGGAGTGACGCTGGGCGAGCCGGCGCCGGCGCCGCTGGAGAAATCACACGGAAATTTCCGCTGGCACATCGCGCTGCGATCGCGCGCGGTGTTGAAGCTGAGCCGCGCCCTGCGCGGGGTGCTGGACCGCCTGACGTGGCCGGACGATGTCTTTGTGATCGTGGATGTGGACGCGCATCACTTGCTGTGATCTCTTGGTGGCGTGACGCTCTACCACGCGATGGAGTGGACGACTTGCAGTTCGCCGGCGAAGACGAGAGCGACGTGTTTGTGCCAGGCGATGACATTCAGCGGGCGGCGGGGCTGGTACCATTCCCAGATGGGTTCGCCTTTACCGCGGCTCAGCTTGTAGATTTTCGTCCGCGCCTCGGGCACGTTGCGCCCGTCAAAGACGCGCTCGGTCGCATCGTTGGGGTTGATGATTTCGCGGAAAGCATAGACGTCCTTTCCGGAGGCCCACACATCCTGATACTTCGCCGCATTCCAGAGCACCTTGCCGGAGGAGGCGTCGATTTTCATCACCGAGGAGGTCTCGGGATCCGTGTGTTCCGTGAAGCGGTAGTTGAGCGAATCCACCGAGAGATTGGACGTCGCGACGTAGACATTGCCATCGCCATCGAGCTCGATCTTCTGGATGCCGACATTCGGCACGCGCCAGAGCGCCTGCCCAGAATTGATCTGGAAGACGGAAAGGAAGGCGCCGTCGGCCAGGTACAGCTTTCCGCCGGATTCCACCGCCAGCGCGCCCCCGCGAATCCCCTGCCCCTCGCGCAGCTCCGGCAGCGGAGCGCCCAGCGTGGCTTCCCACAATTTGTGATTCGCGTGATCGAGCGCCACGAGCTTCGTGCCCGCCGCCAGGAGATCGAGCGTCGGGGTGGAAAGCGTCTGCACCGGACCTTGAAGCGTCTCGACCAGCGGAGCCGTGGCCGCCTCGAAGGGCCGGCTGACCGTCACCTCATACGTGCTCTCATCCACCTCGCGGGTGGTCTCGCCGCTGAGCTTGGCGGCATCACTCGCCATCAAATTGGAAAGCGACGCGATTTCATCCGACGAATGCGCGGCCGCATTATTCGCGGCCGCCTCCAGCGCCTGATCCGCCCCGGGCTTGATCAAATCCTGCATCCGCGTTTTGCGTTCCACGAGCCGGATGTCCAGCAGCGCCAGGCTGCCCGCCGCGCCGGTAAACGCGAAGCGCCGCGACGCCACGCTGAGGTGGCCTTCCCCGCCGCGCATGAGGCCGCCGGGCGAAGGCAAATACATGGATTGCGTGGCGCCGGCCGTATCAATGCGCGTGAGCTGGCGCGCATGCGAACCCGCGGAGGCGACAATGAACAACACGTTGCCCTGGGCGAAAATCTCGAGCGCGGTCCCCGCGAGCCGGATATCGGTTTTCAAGAGCCCATCCGCGAGCCCAAAGGACACCGCGTGCTGCCCTTCCACAAGCCACACCTGTTCTCCCAGGATCGTCGCAAACGGCTCCGCGGGCGCCGAGACGTCCATGTCCAGCAAATCGGGCGCCGCCTCGGTCGGAGGAGCGGGCGCGGGGGTCGGCGGAGCCACTGGCTTGGCGACTTCCGGCGCGGGAGTGGCGGGCTTGGCCGGGGCCGCGGGGGACTCCGGCGCGCCTTTCGCGCGGGCCAGTTTCGCTTCGTCGGTCTTCTGCTCCGCCACCACGCGATCGCGCTTGGATTCCATTTCCTTGATGCCCGCGCGGGCAAGATCCGTCTTCGCCGCCTTGGCTTTGGCATCGATGTCCCGCTGCATGGCTGCGATCTGCGCCTCGCGCTTTTTCATCCGGTCCTCGAGCATCTTCACCTCGGGCGAAACAACCTTGTGGAGCTCCTCGGGCGTGTGGTCAGCCACCAGCGGACGCTGCGTCACCACAGCAGTTTTCACGGCGGCGGGGCGCCCCGTGGCTTTGGCCAGCAACTGATTCACCGCCGGCGGCACTCCCTCCGACGCCGCGTCATTCAGCTCGGGAGCGTTATCGATTCCGAAGTCGGCTTCCTTGCGGCGCGGATTCCGCGGCGGCGTTTTCGCGGCCTCAGTGCGGGCGGCGACCAGTTCCGCCTGATACTTGGCCACCTCTTCGTTGAAGGCCTTCAGGTCCGCCTGATACTTCGCCGTGTCCTTGGAGGACTTGGAAGTCGGCGGCGTGCTCACCGCCGTCCGCTTTTGCCCCAGTTCCGCGGCCCACTGCTGGAGCCGCAGAAAACGCGCATTGACGGCCGTTTGCCAGCTCGGGTCCACATCCGGCTGCGACGGCACGGAGGCCGACCACTTTTCACGCCCGCCTTTCAGGTCGCACAGCTTCAACTCCGCACCTGAAAGCACGAGGACCTCCCCCTCTCCCGCCGGCCACAGCTGTTCACTGCGGAAATCGGTGTCCGATTTCGGAAGCGTGACCGTGAAAGCAACCTTCGGTTTGCTGCCAAAGAAGTAGTACCAGCCGGCACCACCCACCAGGAGCACGATGAACAGGAAGGCGGCCCAGCCAATGAGATTGCGGTTTCCTTGCGGGCCGGGCAGAGCGGGGTTTTGGGCGTGGGCTTCCAAATTCATGGTCGGGGTTCGAGCAGCATCGTATTCGCCGGGAGGGCCGGCAGGCGCGGGGCGCCCGCCGAGAAAGTTTCCACATGTCCATCGGTGTAGAGCACATTGCCGGTATTCCCTTTATGGAAGTCCGGCCCATCCGCGACGATGGGCGCCAACTGCCCCTTCGTCAGCCCGGAGACATACGCGTAGCACGCGTTCTTTTCCGAAGCCGCGCAGTGGAAAATGGCGGGATCGCTGGTGCATTTCGGCACCAGCAGGGCAAAGGCGTCATCCGAGGCAGCGGGTGCCGGCAGCTTTGGGAAAGCGCCGCCGTGCTCGTTGGCGTAAAGCGTTAGCACCAAATGCAGCTTGCGCAGATTCTCCGCGCACTGCGTCCGCTTTTTTCCTGCGAGATAGGAGCGCACCGGCCCGAGCGCGATCAGGTACAGCACCATGGAGATGACCAGCACCACCAGGAGCTCAATCATCGCGAAACCAAATCGCTGGCGTAGGACACGCATGCCCGGTTTTTAGCATTTTCAATGCCGTTGCCTGAGGGGAGACCCTTTAGATCGCGCGGGGAATAATCAGGAGCGTTTCCAGAAAAAGCTCTTCAGACCAAGCCACCGACCGAACCGCGCACCTGCACGATCGAACCCGCGGCGAAAGTCTACAGCGGGAAATCCGCCGGCAGAGGCTCCCCATACAGGCTCTCATAGAGCCGCCGTTTGCGCTCCGCTTCTGACAAACCCGCCGGCATGCCCGCAAGAATCAGCGTCTTGGTCGCCGCGAGCATGGAAAACCCCATCTTCAGCCGTTCTTCGCCGCTCATCGCCATGATGTGCTCGAACATAATGCGATTCACCTCGGGCGACGTATCCTTCACGGAGAAACCCGTGTCAGGATAGATGTCAGATGCAGCTTCTCCGCCCATGCCTGAAGATAGGCGGCATCGTAGCCGGAAGCGAGGAGCAATTTTACATCCTCCAGTTGACGCTCCGATGCAGAATCCCGCGCCCACTCCAATTTTGAAAGAATGAGATCCTCTTTGCTCACGATCCATACCGACTGCTCTTCGATCTCTACACGCTGTCGGCGTGTGAACTCCTCCAATCGATACTCCTCCCGCTTTCGAATCATCACATCCACTTTGACCATCGTCGCCAGATGGATGAGATTAAACGACGATTGATGTAGAATAGCTTCGCGAATGGAGTCGTCTGAACGGTAGAATTCCCCTTCCGGAAATGCCTCCGCCAATCGGGCAATATCCCGCAGCACCAGCGCAGCCACGAAATCGATATCCCGAGTCATACGCGGAACTGCATAATAGTTCCGCGCCATGGAACCCGTCAGCATGTAGGGAATGTCCGCACGCTCCAGTCGCGAAACAACATCGAGCAGAGCGGCGATTTCTTGGGACATCAAAGAAACTTCATGGACTCCGCTAAAATGCTGCGCAATGCCATAAGTTTCCGGGGACCCAAAAGAAAACTACTTCGCCTGCGTTTCGCGTTGCTCGGCCACCAAGTCCTGCCGGTCTTTGATGATTTTGAGCGGACGCAGGAGGGATTTGGTATCCAGTTCGTAGAAGACCAAGCGTGGGTCGGTGTTCGTGGCCAGGATGGTGTATTGGCGGAATTCGCAGGCGGCGAGCACCAGCACAAGCACCAGCACTAGTGCGGGGGCCACGCCGGCCGTATAGCGGGGCAGGCGCCGGACCAACTCGAAGATCATCAGCACGGCGGCGAGGCGGAGCGGGAAATCCCAGATGGTCGCAAAGCGCAGGTTCATCCCGTGCGGGAGATTGCACATCACGAGGTAGCTTGCGCCGATGAAGACAAAGCCGAAGCCCAATTCCTTCCGCTTCCCGGAGAGCGTGAAGAGAGCGCCGAGCGCCAGGCTGAGCACCAGCGGGCTCACGATGAGCATATCCATCACGTAGCGGTGCCAGGGACCATCGCCGATGAGCAGCACTTGCTCGAGCGTTTGGGATTTGGTGACGAAGGCGCGGAAAATCCCGACGACGTTATCCACTCCGCCGTAGATGAGAATCATCAGGCCCGCGCCGAGGGCGCCGCCCACCACGGAGGCGGCGAGGAATTTCCCCGTAACCCGGCCGAAATGCAGCCAGCGATTAGCCAGCACGGCGGCACCAAGCGCCACGTAAACGAAGAAGGAATTCTCCTTCGTCAGCACCATCACCGCGAGGCAGAGGACGTGCGCCAGGAGCCAGCCGCGGTGATTCGGGTGGCGCAGATTTTCCCACGTCGTCCAGAGGCAGACGAGGGACCAAAAGGCAAAGACGCCATCGATCATCGCATGCTGGCTCATGTGGATGAGGATGGGATCGCAGGCGATGAGGAGCATCACGGCGAGACCGGCCGCGCGGCCCGCCATGCGCCACGCGGCCAGGCCGGCGACCGCGATGGTCAGAATGCTGAAAAAGAACGTGATGTCGTTGAGCGCATGTAAATGCGGATCGAGGCGCGTGGCGTCCTGGGCGTAATCTTCGCCGCGCGTCTTCATGGCGTCGGCGCGCAACTCGTCCCAGGTGAGTGGCGGTTTGTTGCCGAAGCGGATCTCTTTCCAGAGCCAGGCAGTGGAGAGAAAAGTAAAGCGGGTCGGCGGCAGCTCGCACTGGGTCTCGGGAATGGCCTGCGTCTTGACGTAGAGCGTGGAAATCTCGGGCATCGCGCCCACGCCCTGATGATTCACCTCGGTGCCAAAAGTGCGATCGCCGCCTTTGCTGAGGAAGACGTGAAATTCCTGCCGTCCGCCATCCATGAGGATGAGATAGCGGCGATAGAGCAGTTCGTCGTAGCCGGTGAGGCGCCAGGAGGCGGAGTCCCAGTGACGAATGAAGGTGCCCAGGACCAGGATCGCCGCGAAGAGCAGCCAGAAGGTGCGAGCGGAAAAGAAGCAGGTCCGGTCCGCCTCGGATGATGGAGGGGAGGAAGTCGGAGAACCGGGCGAGCCGGGCGGAGTGAATGCAGGCATGGTTGGGCGCGGAGGCAAAAAGCAGGTGGCGAGCCAGTGAAGGCAAGGCTGAACCTCAAGGGCCAACCCCTCCCGGATCTCCATCCGTGCTTGCGCCGCGCGCCGTGGCTCGCAAACGTGGGCCATGGCAAAATCAGCAAACAAGGGCATCTGCTACCTCGCGGGCGCAGGGCCGGGCGACATCGGACTCGTGACCCTCCGCGTGAAGGAGGTCGTGGAGCAAGCCGACGTGATCGTGTACGATGCCCTGTGCAACCCGGACATTCTCAAATGGGCGCCACCCGCCGCGGAGATCATCTATGCCGGCAAGCGTTCGAACCAGCATGCGCTGAAGCAGGAGGAAACCAACGCTCTGCTTGTGGAGAAAACGAAGGCGGGCAAACGGGTGGTGCGGCTGAAGGGCGGCGATCCTTTCCTTTTTGGCCGGGGAGGCGAAGAGGCGGAGGAACTCGCCAATGCTGGGCTCGCGTTTGAAATCATTCCCGGGGTCACCTCGGCCATCGCGGCGCCAGCGTATGCGGGCATCCCCGTGACGCACCGCGAGCACACGGCGCAGCTCACCATTTTTACCGGACACGAGGACCCCACCAAACCCGAGAGCAAGCTCGACTACGCCCAACTCGCCCGCAACCCCGGCACGCGAGTGATGCTCATGGGCGTGGAGCGCATCGGCACCATCGCCTCGGAGCTCATCCGCCACGGCGCGTCACCGGAGACACCGGTGGCCCTCGTCCGCTGGGGCACCACGGGCCGCCAGCAAACGCTCACCGGCCAGCTCGATAACATCGCCCAGCGCGTGCTGGAGGCCGAGTTCAAGGCCCCCGCGGTGTGCGTCATCGGGCAGGTGGCCCAGCTCCGGAAGAAACTGGCGTGGTTCGACAACCGGCCTCTCTCGGGGAAGCGCGTCGTCGTCACCCGCACGCGCAAACAAGCGGGCGCCCTGTCCTCCAAGCTGCGCCAGCTCGGCGCCGATGTGATTGAAATCCCGACCATCCGCATCGAGCCGCCCAAGGATGAGCGCGAGTTCGCCGAACTGGTCGCCTACGCCCACTCCTACGATTGGATCGTCTTCACCTCGCCCAATGGCGTGGACGCCTTCTTCGACCGCTTTTTCAAACTTTACGATGACGCCCGCGAAATTGGCGGCGCCCGCATTGCCGCCATTGGCCCGGCCACGGCGGCCAAGGTGCGGGAATACCATCTGCACGTGGACCTGCAGCCGGAGGAATACGTTGCCGAAGCGGTGGTCGCGGCTTTCCAGAAGGACAGCTCCGTTGAAAACCTGAAAATCCTCCTCGCCCGCGCGGAGGAAGCCCGGGACGTGCTGCCCAATGAACTGACCAAGCTGGGCGCCATTGTGGATATCGGCATCGCCTACCGCACCGTCCCCGAAAAAGAAGACGTCAGCGGCGGGCAGGCCCGGTTCCGGGAAGAAGGGGCCGACCTCATCACTTTTACCAGTTCCTCGACCGCCGAACACTTCATGGCCCTGAAGCTTCCCCTGCCCCACGGTGTGAAAACTGCTTCCATTGGACCGATTACTTCCAAGACGATGCGCGAACTCGGCCTCCCCGTGGACATCGAAGCCACCCAGCATGACATCCCTGGGCTGGTGGACGCCATTGCCCGCTTTTATGGGATTTCCGGGCAATCGTAAGCACTTGGCCCGATTTTGGCTTTCCCAAACGCGACATGTCGCACGCTGCCGCCACACCGGATGACGATCTTGCTGAGTTAGTCATTGAAGCCGGTTCCAAAATCGCCCCCGCCGCTCCGAAACGCTCGGGTATTCAATCGATTCCTGGAGAGGAACCGAAGGCAGCCCATGGTCATCACCAGGAACCCCCGATGCCGAGCTGGCTCCGGCCCATCTTGGAAGGCATTGAATCCCTGAGCAATGCGCACAATGAAAATGCACTGCGGCTCTCGCGGATTGAGAAATCTCTCGGTTACAATGACCAGCTCGCCCAGCTGGTGGCGGAGTGCCGCCAGTCGCTCGACCAGCGCAATATCGTCAACCGCACGATGTTTGAGGCCCTGCACACGGAGCTCAAGGGCTACAAGGATGCCTTCATGGTGGAGGCCGTGCTGCGGCCGGTCATCCGTGACCTCATCACCCTCTACGACGATATCTGCGAAATCCACCGCCAGACCCGGGCCTCCATCGCGGCCCAGGAATCCCGGGGCGAGCTGGAAGGCGGCGGGATGGTCCTTTTCGAAAACGTGGGCACCATGTCGCGAAATCTCGAACACAATGTTCACTTTCTTCTGGAAGTGCTGGAGCGCATGGATGTCACTTTGCTTCCCATGAACCCGGGCAAACTCGACAAACGGACCCAGCGGGCGGTCGCCGTGGAACCGGCGGAAGCCCCGGACCAGGATAATATGGTCGCCCGGGTCGCCAAACGCGGCTTTCAATGCCGGGACCGCGTCGTGCGCCCCGAAGAAGTCATCATTTACAAGTGGAAGGAAGGCTGCCTGATTGCCCTCGATACCCCCGCGTCGCCGCAAACCCGACAGCCTCAGTAGAAAACGGCACGCAACCTGCATCTTCTCAACGAACGTCCATCCGTTAAGCCCAAAATGTCCATCACAGCCACCAACCGCAAAGCCGTCGGGATCGACCTTGGTACGACGTTTTGCGCCATCGCGCACATCGATGCGTATGGCAAGCCCCAGATCATCCCGAACACTGAGAGTGAGCGGATTACGCCGTCGGTGATTCTGTTCGACGGCGAGACCGCCGTGGTCGGCACGGTCGCAAAGCAAAACGCGGTCTCCGAACCCGATAAAATCGTCGACTTCGTGAAGCGTGAGATGGGCAAGTCCAAGAACCAGTTCAGCCGCACCTTTGCCGGCAAACTCTATTCCGCCGAGGAACTTTCCGCCATCATCCTGCGCAAGCTGAAGAACGATGCCGAGAAATATCTCGGCGAGGAAGTGACGGATGCCGTCATCACCGTTCCCGCGTATTTCAACGATGCCGAGCGCACGGCCACGCTCCACGCCGGCCAGCTCGCCGGCCTGAACGTGCTGCAGATCATCAACGAGCCCACCTCGGCGGCGCTCGCCTACGGCCTCGATAAGCTCGACCAAGACCAGACCGTATTCGTGTTCGACCTCGGCGGCGGCACGTTCGACGTGACCATCATGCGGATCGAGAATCACCACATCCGCATGATCGCCAGCAACGGCGACCACCGGCTGGGTGGCAAGGACTGGGACGACGTGATCGTCAACTGGGTGGCCGATGAATTTGACAAGCAGCACGGGGAAAATCCGTTGCTCGATCTGCAAAGCTACCAGGACCTCTACAACCGCGCGCTGACCGCGAAAATCCAGCTTTCCACGCGCACGCGCACCACGCTGGTGCACAACTATAATGGTAAGAGCGTGAAGCTGGAGATCACGCGCGAGGAATTCGAGACCCGTACCCGCCACCTGCTGGAAAAGACGAAGGCCATCTGCGAAATCGTGATGCAGGAGGCGTCCATGCAATGGAACCAGGTGGACCGCGTGCTGCTCACCGGCGGCATGACGCGCGTGCCCTCGGTGCGCCAGATGATTTCCGATCTTTCCAACCGCCCGGTGGCGGACGAAGTGAGCCCGGACGAAGCGGTGGCGCTCGGCGCCTCCATCCAGGCCATGCTCTCCCTGCTGCACCAGGAAGACACCGCGGGCAAACGCGTTATTGCGCAGGAGGTGCGCGACCAGTTCTCCGCGGCCGACGGCTCGCTGATCAAGGTGACGAATATCACCACGCACACGCTCGGCGTGGTGCTGTGGGACGACGGCAAGGTGGAAGAGTACGTCTTCCCGATGATCCCGAAAATGCAGGCCATTCCCTGCGAGGTGAAGAACAGCTTCGGCACCGCCAAGGCGAACATGAAGAACGCGATCGTGCGCGTGGTGGAGGGCGAGAGCTCGGTGCCCGGCGAATGCACGCCGCTCGGAATTTGCGATATTGAGCTGCCGCCCTTCCTGCCGAAGGGCTCACCCGTCGAGCTCACGTATCACTACAATGAAAATCAGGTGCTGGAGGTCATCGTCGAGGCCTATGGTCGCACCAGCCGCGTGGCCATCGCTCGCAACACAGGCCTCTCGGAAAACGAAATCGAACTCGCCACCGCGGATCTCGCGCAATTGAAGATCTCCTAGCGCGCCTGACCGCGTTCGACCTTCGATCGGCCCCAGCCCATGGCCCTGCCCAACCCTTTGCCCGATAACCCACTCAAGTGGGACGGATGGAGAAACTATAACTCGCCCAACTTCTACGCCCGGCTGTGCTTGGACTTCACGTCCAACGCCAATGCCGAGACGATTGAAGACAACTGCCGTCAGCTCCTCGTCTGGTGGCAGAAAAAGCTGCCGCTGAAAAATCAGCCCAGCAACCCGATGGCGCAGATGCTCCGCCAAGGGCTGGACGAAGCGCCACAATTTCTGGCGGAGGCCCGCACCAAGCTGCTCGATCCAGCGGAGCGTGCACAGATCGACAAGGGGCTGCATGCGGAGGTCGTCATCAAGGCGATCGAGGAATTCAAAAAACTCTTCACCTTTTTCCTCGGCGAAAAAGTGCTCACCGATGAGACGGAGGCCAAGGTCTTCGCGGCTGGCGAGCGCCTCGGGCTCACGCCCGAGGATATGATTCCCGTGCTGGATGCCGAGCTGGCGCGCACCGGGATTGTCCGCGGCAAAGTCGAACCTCCCCCGCCACCACCCACTCCGGCGCCCGTCGCGCCCACGGTGCAGCACGTTCCGGTGTTCATCCCCGTCCCCTCCAAGGAGCCCGCGTCCGCCCCAGCCGACGCCGCGGCGAGTGATCCTTTCTCCGAGTTTCGCAAGCTGCTCCGCATGTCGCGCCTGTGCCTCGACGGCGAGGAGATGACGGACGACCAGCGCGATGCCATGTGCAATCTCGGCGAAAGCCTGGGACTGACTGGAGGCGAAGCCGAGGATTTGATCGACGAGTATCTCGAGGAGGCAGCCAGTGGAGGAGTAGCGGTGCCCACGCCGGCCCCGCGCACTCCCCTGCCCGTCCGGCCGACCGCCACGGCACCGGCCCGGCCCGCACCGGCGGCTGCGCCCGCAGGCCGCCCGGCGGTAGCCGCCGCGCCAGCGCGGCCGGCCGTCCCCCAAGCGACGCTGCCCGCCGGCCGAAAGACGCCGGCTCGCGTGGTGAATCTCTCTCCCGCCTCCCGCACGGCTGACCGCCAGAAGTATCCCAATTTCGTGAATGGCCTCGGGATGGAGATGTTCCTGATCCCCGCCGGGAAATTCGAAATGGGCAGCGTTGCCCCGGGCGCGCAGCTCAATGAGCAGCCGGTTCAATCGGTGACGCTGAGTTGCTTCTACATGGCGCGCTTCCCAGTCACGAATGCGCAGTACGAAAAATTCGATCCGTCGCATCGCAGCAAGCGCGCGCCGTGGGCCGATGACAATCATCCGGTGGTCTATGTGAGCTGGAAGGAAGCCGACGATTTCTGCCGCTGGCTCAGCAAGCGCGAAGGCAAGACCTTCCGCCTGCCCACCGAGCCGGAGTGGGAATACGCCGCGCGCGGCGAAGATGGCCGCGTCTATCCCTGGGGCGAAAAGCTTTCGGCCGGCAACCTCGCGAATTTTGCCGACACCCGATCCAATTTCGTGTGGCGCGACCCGAACATCGACGACGGCTTCTCTGAGTCCGCCCCGGTGGGCATGTACCCCCGCGGTTCCAGCCCCTTCGGCATCGAGGATCTCTCCGGCAATGTCTTCGAATGGTGTGCCGATGCCCTCGACGCCTACAAGGGCCGCGACCTGACGAATCCTCCGCCGAGCCGCCTCGGCCAAAATCGCGTCTATCGCGGCGGCTCGTGGAAAAGCCGCGCCGCCAGCCTCCGCGCCACCGCACGCGCAGCCAACGTGCCCACCTCGTTTGCCAATGATGTTGGCTTCCGGGTGATGTGCGAGTGCGAGTAACGGAGTTGCAGCCGGAAGGCTGTGGTCTCGTGGCGGCGGCAAGCTAGGTCTTCAGTATTCCGTGATCCATCCCGCGGACGATCCGTTGAGAGTTCCATCCTCGGCAGCCGCGGGATGGAACTCCGCACTGCCCGGCCAGCGCTCAGACACGACCACGGAACACCGAACGCCGCCTTTTCCCCTTTCCTCCCGCACGTGAATTCTTCATCTCCCTGCCATGCGGACTGCATTGTACGGCGGCAGCTTTGATCCGATTCACCATGGCCACCTGCTTCTCGCCCGCGAGGCGCTGGAGCAATTGTCGCTGGATCGCGTCATTTTCATCCCGGCCGGCGTCTCGCCCTTCAAGCTCCATGCCCTCCCGGCGCCCGCGGAGGCCCGGCTGGAGATGGTGCGCGCGGCCATCGCGGGGGAGCCACAGTTTGAGTGCGACGACTCGGAGGTCCATCGCACGGGCCCCAGTTTCACCATCGATACCGTGGAAGCCTGGCACGCCCGCGCCCCGGGGGATGAGCTTTTTTACTTCATCGGCCAGGACAATGTGGCGGACCTCCCGCGCTGGCGCCGCTCGGAGGAATTGCAAGGGCTCGTGCGCTTTATCGTCTTCGAACGCGATGGCGGAGCGCCGCCCCATGGCTTCGCCCGTGTGCAACGGCGGGTCGACATCTCGGCGACGGAAGTGCGCAAGCGGGTTGCGGAAGGGCGCAGTATCCGCTACCTCGTCCCGGAATCGGTGCGTGCGATTATCGAAACGCGCCGCCTCTACCATGCCAGCAGCCATTAATTCCGAAGCTCTCGCCCGCCTGTGTGCGAGCATTGCCGCCGACAAAAAAGCGGAAGACATCATCGCGCTCGATCTGCGCGGGCTTTCGTCTTTCACCGATTTCTACGTGATCTGCACCGGGACCTCCGAGCCGCAGCTCAAGGCCATCGCCAGTGAAGTCTCCGACCGCCTCAAAAAGGATCACGGCCAACGTCCTCTCGGCATCGACGGCCCGCCGCTCAGCCAGTGGGTCGTGGCCGACTATGGCGACGTGGTGATGCACATCTTCCACACGACCAAGCGCGATCTCTATCGCCTGGAGGAACTGTGGAATGATGCGCCGCGGCTGAAGCTATAGCGGCGCGGGCAGAGTATTCAGGGTTCCGGGGTCAGCGTTCGAGCGTCGGCCGAACCGCTTGGAGTTCCGCCTTTAGGCGGCCAAGGCGTATTCCTCACGTGCGCGCTCCCGGATGTGAGCGCTGTCATGGTCGGTAGCGGCGCTCACGTTCGGCGGCGCGTATCTGAACTCCGCACGCTAGCCGCCTAAAGGCGGAACTCCAAACCGATCGTCCGACGCTCCGCCACTGGACACCGCATACAGCTTGCTGAATAGTAACTTCCTGCCGCCATGGACTACGTGATCGACATCGAAATCGAGTGCCCTTACTGCGGCGAACTGTTTGCCAGTACGGCGGACACATCCCAGGGCAGCTACTCCACGATCGAGGACTGCGCCGTCTGTTGCCGGCCCATCGCCGTCGAGATCGCGTGCGAGCCCGGCGAGGTGATCTCCGTCAGCTCCAGCCGCGCTTGAGCGCTCTCATGCCGGCATGCGGCGTCACGGAAGCGCCGTGATTGAACGAGGCGCGGGGTCGCAAAACTAAGAAGGGCGGCGCGGCACTCGGAGGCGTCATACAATTCTTTTACACGCCCCAGACGCTGCCCTGACATCGCCCCGGTTCCCCCATCGCAAACTCCCACCATGAACACCTCCATCCTCGCTGCCGGCATCGCCCCCCTCTTTCTGCTTCCGACGCTCCAGGCCAGCACGCCCAAGGAGAGTTCGCTCGAAACGTCCGCCGCGGCGGCCATGACGCAGCCGGCCGATTCCAAACTGGGCGCGCTCGCCAAACTGCGCCAGGCCGGCCCGGCGGGGCTTGATGCGCTGATGAATCGGAATCGCGAACTCCTGGAGCGCATGCGCTCTGGCGCCACGCCACTCTCCGATCCCACCGCCGCCAAACTGCGCGAGGCGCTCGATACCGTGGCCCGGCAGCGCGACGCCTACGCTTCCGGCCTGTTTTGGTACACCGATTTCGAAGCCGCCAAGGCTGCGGCCAAGGCGAGCGGCAAGCGCATCCTCTCCCTGCGCCTGCTAGGCCAGCTCGATGAAGAATTTTCCTGCGCCAACAGCCGTTTTTTCCGCACCACGCTCTACGCGAACGAGCAAGTCTCCAGCTATCTGCGGAATAATTATATCCTCCACTGGAAGAGTGTCCGGCCCGTCCCGCGCATCACCATCGACATGGGCGACGGCCGCCGCATCGAACGCACCATCACCGGCAACAGCATCCACTACGTGCTCAACGCGGATGGCACCGTGCTCGATGCCCTGCCCGGTCTCTATGGTCCCTCCGCCTTTTTGGAAGCGCTGCACCGAACGGATTCCATCGCCCAACATTCCACGCTGCAGCGCAGCACCGCCTCCACGAATTTTCACGCGCAAGAGGCGGTCGCCATCTCCCGCCGATGGCTTCGGGATTTGGGCCAGGTGGGAGAATCCAGTTCCGCTTCCGCTTCCGCCCAACCGGCCCTCCTGCCGGCAAACGTGGCGATCACTTTTCAGCCTAGCGCCAGCCTCGCTGCCCGCCGGGCAGTCAGCAAGTTCGGCCCCGAGCGTCCCATCCTGCGCCAGATGATGCCCGATGGCCGTGCCATCCTGGATGCCAGCAACCCGGAGCCACCCCAGAACGGGCCCGCCCGCGTAGTAATTACCGGCCTGGCCGAGTCCAGGAACATCGAGCCGATCACGTTGGGCGATCGCTCCGAGGCCCGATTGGCCCAGCCCGCTTCGGTTTCCACCGCATCCTTGGCGATCTCCAAGATGGCCGCGCCCCCACCAGCCATCGCAAACCCCACCGCGCTGCAAGCTGCCATCGTGGCTCGCAGCAAATCCGCCGGAGAGACTCCCATCCTCCGCCGGATGATGCCCAACGGAAACCTGATGCCCACCGCTCGCGCCCAAGGGACGTTTGAGATTCGGCCTTTTGGCCTAACCTCCGCCAATAATTTCACCCCGAAAAACTTCGATGCCGTCAGTGGTTCCGCTGTCCGCTTGAGCCAGCCCGTTTCCTACGCTCCCACGATCACCGTGCCCCCAATGCCCACTGCCTCCCAGGCGGCCCCGCGCGCCCTCGGCAAAGCCGCGCTCGAAACGCCCATTCTGCGCGAGACGATGCCCGACGCCCGACTGCTGCTCAATCCGTCGCCGGCCGCCGATACGGCCAGCGGTAAAACTCTCGCCGAGCGCACCACGCCCGCGCTCTGGAAAAAGCTGGCGGACCTCCATCAATCTGAGGCGCAGCTCGATGAAGCGAGCCGCCGTTTCATGATGAGCAAGCTCCCGGCTGCGAGCGTCAGCCGCGCCGAGCGCGCAGCAGGTCGCGCGCTGGGCGCTTCCACTCCTTTTGCCAAGACACTCCAAAATTTCGAGCACTCCATCGCGGAGGACACCGTCCGCAACGAGTATCTCCTTCACCTCCAAATCCACGAGTGGCTCGCCACCAATCCACAACTGGCCACCGATGTCGAAGCGCTGAATCAAAAGGTCTACGCGGAGCTCTTCCTCACCCCGAATCAGGACCCTTGGCTCGGCCTCGTACCCGAAAACATCTACACGGCACTGGAAGATGACGGCTGCCCCCTCGACGGCGGACGCAGCCGGTGACGGCCTTCGCTCAACGATACCCTAAGAATGAGCCTCCCCCACACCAAAGGCGCCGTCCAGGAAGGAGAAAAAGTCTGCGGTGGTACGCGGCCCTTTGACCAGATGCAGCACGCCATTGCCGATCTTCGCCGCGTTGATCTGCTCGGCGATGATCCCGAAGGGAGACGCTCCGGCGCTGGAGTCCACCACCTGTCCTTTGATGGTGACGGCGGCGATTTGAGAAACGAGCGACGGCACCAGCGTGTTGTCGCGAACTCCGATCCCGGTCAGCTTCGCATCATCGCTTGTCCCCTCCAGACCGTCGTCACCCGCGGAGACTCCGGCCAGCAGCGTGCTGCTGGTCCAATTCCCGCCGATGGTCACCGCGCCGATGGCGGCGTCGGCATTCACGCCCGTGCCCGTCAGGTCGTAACCGGCGAGCACCCGCAGAAACTGCACACCTCCCGCCACGGTGAGCGACTTCAGCGCGGTGTCCACGCCCTTGCTGGGCGCGGGGATTTTGCCCACGGCAGAAATCAAGACCGGCGCCAGTTCTGAACCGACAATCTCTCCTCCCACCTTCATCGCTCCGAGATCCGCTCCAGCCGAAATGCGCCCGCCAAAAATGGAGTGCAGAATGCCGACGCCGCCAATCGTCCCCGTGGCGGTGACCGATGCCCCGCGGACATCGGATTTCACCGTCAACTGCCCGAGCGTGCCATCGATCACGCTCTCCAGATTGCCACCCGCTCCCTGGGTATCAGTGCCCAGGCCACCCAGCGACTGCACGGTGAGTAATTTCACTGCGGGAACCTTCCCGATGCCGTCACCCGCCGTGAGGCGCCCCAAGTCACCCGCGATCGCGACAGTCCCGAGATGCACGCCCCCGGCATTCAGGAAGCCGAGATTGACCAGTCCATTGCCGCCGGAGAGGCCCGGCTTGGCCGTGATGGTCACATTGACGGGCGCATTCCCGGGTGCCGGCGTGATGGTGAGTTCGCTCAGCTGGCCACCGGTGCCCGGCAGAAAGGCAAAGTCCGCAGTCGTGAATGCGCCCACGCTCCGCTTCACCAGCACCGTGTCGCCATCCACATCCGTATACGTGGCCGTCTTTCCCGTCGCATCGATGGAGAGATTCGCCGCCACGGGCGGGAAGGGCGCCACCGAGGCGCCCAACTCGCGGAGGGTGAAATCAAACGCGGGATTTTCGAGCCCTTCGCCCGGTCCCGTGGGCGCCGCGTAAAAGGCCTGCGCGCCCTTGGCCGTGAAAGCGAAGGTGCGGCCGCCAATTTTCGCCTTGGTGATTTGCTCGGCCACGATGCCGAACATATCGCCGCCCGCGGAGGTTCCCAGCGCCTGGCCTTTGACAGTGAAACTGCCAATACTTGAGAACGACGAGGCGACATCATGCACCCCGCCGCCACTGAGCAATGCATCATCATCCGTTCCCTCGCTCCCATCGCCACCGCCCCACACTCCCGCGAGAATCGTACTGGCGCGCCAGTCGCCGCCCACCGTCACGGCGCCCAGCGACGCGTCAGCATTCACGCCATCGCCATCCGGATTGTATCCGGCCAGCACCCGCAGAAAGTCCACACTGCCATCGATGCTCAAGGATTTGAGCGCCAAGTTCGGCCCTTTCGCCGGCGGGCTGGCCTTGCCGACTGCGGAGATCATCGTCGGTGCCACCTCGGAACCCGTGATGCCGCCATGGATGCTGATCGTCCCGATGTCCGCACCGGCGGCGATTTTTCCACTGTGGAGGAAGTGCTGGATGGTGACGCTCGTCATCGCTCCGGTGGCCGTGATCGTAGCGTCGCGGACGTCGGACTTCACCACCAGCGCCCCGGCATTCCCCTCAAAATGGCTTTCCAGGCTGCCGCCCGTTCCCTGGGTTTCGAGCCCGAGCACGCCCAGCGATTGCACTGTCAGCGATTTAATCGCGGGAAATTTGGCGTCGCCGTCGCCGGCCTCAATCCGCCCCAGATCCCCCGCCACCGTCACCGTTCCCAGATCGATGCCGGTCGCTTTGATAAAGCCGACATTCACCAGCCCATCACCCCCCTGGGCCTTGGCGGTAATCATCAGGCTGAGCCCGCCCGCCGCCGCGCCCAGACTGCTCAAGTCGAGCTTCTCAAGCTGCACGCCGCCGATGGCATCGTTCCCCACTCGGAAAACAAAGTCGCCAGTCTCGAGGACGGGCTTGCTGGCTTTGACGGTGACGAGATCGCCATCGAGATCCAAGTACGTGGCCGTTTTGTGATCCGCGGAAATCGCGATGCCGGTATCGTCGTTGAGAATGGTGCCGACGGCCGTCGCTCCACTCAGAAAGGCCCCGTTGGCGCCAAAGAGATTCACGGTGAAAGTTTCGTCGAGCTCCGCTCGTAAATCCCCGAGAACATCAATGCTGATGGTGGCGGTGGTGCTGCCCGGCGCAAAGGAAACGACACCCGTCTTGGCGGTGAAATCCGAGCCCGCCGTCGCCGTGCCGCTGGTGGTGGTGTAGTTCACCGTGGCGCTGCCGCCCAGATCCGAGCCGCCCCGGGTGACCGTAAAGTTCAGCGTCGCGTGCCCGGACGCACCTTCCATGATGGAGGCATCGCCAATCGTGAGGAAGGTGCCCGCGTGCTCGATCTTCAGCGTGGCGGTTCCCTGCGTGAAGACCGAATACGGGAGGCCACCAATCGTCTCGCTTCCCACCACGCTCCAGCCGCTGCCAAACGTGACCGGGTCGGTCGCGTCATTGCGCACCAGCAGTGTATCCGTCTCGCCGGAAAGGTGGAGCACCGTGGCCAAATCCACCACCAGCGTATTCACGCCCGTCCCACGAATGTCGATCTGCTCGATCCCAGCCAGCTGGGATTCCGGCAGCGACGGCAATTCGAGCGAAAGGCCGCTGCCGCCCAGCTTGAGCGTGTCGAGCCCCGTACCCCCGTCGAAGGTGAACGGGACGTCCGCGGAAAGTACCAGGAGGTCGTCATCCGCTCCGCCATTCACCGTCACCGCGAGCGCCCCCGCGCCCACGTTAAACACGTCATCGCCCTCCGAGCCGGAGAGCGTCGCGGTACCGGTGAAACCGCTCACATTAAACGTATTCGCGAGCAGCCCACCGCCGAGAGCCGCCGCCTCAAGATGCGCCAGGGTCAGCGTGCCCACGCCCGTGCGGGTGAGTTGCGTATCCGAAATTCCCGTTACGGCGACATCCGTGGTGGACGCCACGGCGTCGATTCCATTGGCCCCATCCACGACCGCGGTGCCGGTCCAACCGGAGACTACAAACGTATTATCTCCTGCCCCACCGGTCAGATTCGCGTGTTCGAGACTGGCCAGCGAAATCGTTCCCCGGCCCGTGCGCGCCAGGGCCGCATCCGAGAGGTTCATCGTGGCGAGATCATTGGTTGCGTTCAGAAGGTCGTTGCCCCCGGCGCCGTCCAGCAAACCGCTGCCCGACCAGTCCGAAACGGTGAAGGCATTCGCCGAGGCACCGCCCGTCAGTTTGGCGGATTCGATCTGGTGCAGCGTTACCACCGTGAGACCGGTGCGCGTCAATTGGCTGTCGGAGAGAATGAAGTCGGCCACATCATTCACCGTCACCAATTCATCCGTGCCACCCGCGCCATCGAGGTCCGTGCTGCCCGACCAGTTGGTAATCTCAAACGTGTTGGCAGAAGGGCCGCCGATGAGGCTGGCCGCGCCAATCGCCACCAGCGTCACATCCCCGCGCCCTTCCCGGGCGAGCGTCGTATTCGAAAGCACGAAATGCGCGACATCGCTGGTCGCCTGTACCGCCGCGGCAGCCCCCGTCCCATCCAGCACGCCAGTCCCGCTCCAGTCCGAGACATCAAAAACCTTGGTGGAGGCGCCAGCCGTCAAATTCGCGACTTCCAGGTGGACGAGATCCAAGGCAGCTCGTCCCGTTCGCGCGAGTTGAATGTCCGACAGATCGAACTCCGCGACATTGTTGGCCGCCACAACCACATCGCTTCCCCCGAGACCGTCCAGGCTGCCCGTGCCGGTCCAATCGCTCACCGTGAAGGTATTGGCGGAAGCGCCGCCCGTGAGATGCGCCGCTTCGATGGCCAACAAGGTAAGCGCGCCATGCGCCGTCCGCTGCAATTGCGTATCCGAAAGCGTGAACCCCGCCACGTCGTTCTCCGCGTTGACCGCATCGGTCCCCACACCGCCATCCAGCGTGCCCGTTCCGCTCCAGCCCGAAACCGTAAATGCATTCGCGGAAGCACCACCGGTCAACTGCGCCACCTCCACGCCGGTCAGCGCGATCGAGCCGTGATCCGTGCGCCCGAGTGCGGTGTCGGAGAGCGTGAAATCAGCCACATCATTGCTCGCCACGATCGTGTCGCTGCCGCCCTGCCCATCCACGGTCCCCGTGCCCGACCAACCGGACACGGTAAAAACATTCGCCGCCGCGCCACCCGTGAGCAGCGCCGATTCCAGCCGGTTCAGCGTGAGGGCCGTCGCCCCCGTGCGCGTGAGCTGCGTATCGGTCAGAACGAAAGAGGCCAGATTTCCGCTCGCGATCAGCGTGTCATTGCCGTCCACACCATCGATGGTGCCCGCCGCCGTCCAACCGGAGACGTCGAACGAGTTATCCCCCGCCCCGCCCGTGAGTACTGCCGCCTCGATGGCAGAAAGCGTCAGGGCTCCATGCCCCGTCCGGGTCAGTTGGGTCGTAGAGAGGACAAAGCTCGCGATGTCATTCGTCGCCAGCAAGCTGTCCGTGCCCGTTCCACCGGTCACCGTGCCCGTGCCACTCCAATCGGAAAGATCAAAGACGTTGTTGCTCGCGCCGCCTGTGAGCAGCGCGGATTCGATCGATTGAAAATTGACGTTCTCCCGGCCCGTGCGCGTGAGCAGCGTGTCGGACAAATAGAGGCTGGCGACATCGTCGGTCACCGAGAGGATATCCGTCCCTCCCTGCCCATCCAGCGTGAGCCCTTTCGGCGAACCGGAAACCGCAAAGGTATTCGCCGAGGCGCCCCCGGTGAGATGCACCACTTCCACATTGCTAAAAGTCACCGAGCCCGTGCCGGTGCGGGAGAGCGAGGAGGTGGCGACCGTAAAGGTCGCTGCGTCACTGGTCGCCAGCAACGTATCCGTGCCGCTGCTGCCATTCATCACCCCGCCTCCATTCCAGCCGGAAACGTCGAAGATATTGTCGCCCACGCCTCCAGTGAGATTCGCGGAGCTAACCTGCGCGAGCGTGACGGTGGCCAGGCCCGTGCGCGCCAGGCTCGTATCCGTCAGGGTAAATTGCGCGACGTCATTGGATGCGACGACCGTGTCGTTGCTGCTCGCCCCCGTAATCGTCAACGCCGCCGTCCAACCCGTAATATTGAACACATTGGCGCCCGCTCCACCGGTCAAGGCGATGGTCGGGATATTGCTGAAATTGAGATTGCCGACGGCGGTGCGCGTGATGAGGCCGGGCGTGAGCGTGGTCGTGGCATAGTCGCCGATGGCGGTCAGTTTATCCGCTCCGCTGACACCATCCAGGATCGCCGTGCCCGCCCAGTTGTTCACCGTGAAGTTATTCGCGGAAGGACCACCGGTCAGCTTCACCACCGTCAGATTCGTCAGCGTCGTGGTCCCCGAGCCCACCCGGGTGAGCGTGGTGGCCGCGAGGGTAAAGGAACTCGCATCGTTCGTGGCCACCAGCGTATCGATGCCGCCTCCCCCATCAATCGTGCCGCCGTGCAGCCATCCGGAAATATCAAACGTGTTGTTGGCCGGACCGCCCGTCAGGTTGCCCGTTTCGAAGGTGCCATTGAGATTCACGGAGCCAAGGCTCATCGTGAGCGTGTTATTGGTCAGCGTGAGGTCGCCGTCAGACGTGGCCGCAAAGGTGTCCGTGCCAGCGCCGCCATCCAAGGTCACGGGGTTGAGCGGATTCGTCCCGGTGAACTGCACGCTTACCTGGTCGTTGCCCGCGCCCATCGCCACGTTGAGCGACGAGGTGGCCACAGACCAATCCTGCAGGATGACGGTGAGCTTGTCCGCGGCCCCGGTGCCGTCATTCGCGCCCAAGTCGATCGACAGCGTGGGGATATTGGTCAAAAACATGCGGCGCGAACCCGTGTTGCTGTAGAGCATCGAAGTGGAGTACGTGAAATCATCCGCGCCCGCCACGGTCTGCACCGTCAGCGAGTTCACCGCCCCCACATGCAGCCCATCGGCCGCGGAGCTGTAGGTATAGGTGCCCGTGCCGACGGTCAGAGTGCCGCCATCGGTTGCCGCCAGCACCACATTCGCCGTCTCCGTTCCCGTTCCCGTAACGTACAGGCTGTCGCCAAAGCCACTCCCGCCGCCACCATCGAAGGTAAACGAGCGCGTCGGGGTCGCCGGATTTCCGTGGCTGAGATCCACCGTGACACCGTTGTCCGCGCTGTTGCCCAACACAGAGATGGCCACGACATCGGAGATGTCGAACGTAGTCGTGGCGCCGCTCATCAGGACGAGCGTATTGGCATCGGAAAGCGTGATCGTCGCCGACTGGTTCCCGGAGATGCTCGCCGTGATGTTGAGATGGCGAGCCCCTGCCGAGCCCGTGTACGAGCCCGTAAAGGCTGGAGCGATCCGACTTTCCAGAATTTCAATACACGATGCGGCGAGACGAGGGCGCGAAAGCGCCTTGGGGTAAGTCGAGGTGGCCATGGGATCGCTGTTCTTCGCAAAACCCGCTTCGCGAGTCGAGCCGCAAGAGCCTAACAGCAAAGTAGTACCTGTACTAGGCCTGAAAAGCGTTTTCGCGCCGATCGCCCGGCCTCACCATCTGCCCAGAATCGCGAGAAGCGCAGCCCTGGCTCCTAATCGAAAATCTTCCCCGGATTCAAAATCCCCAGCGGGTCGAGCGTCCGCTTGAGTTGCTTCATCAACTGGAGGCTGGCGCTGCCGATGGCATCTGGGAGGAAGGGTTTTTTGGCGAGGCCCACGCCATGCTCGCCGGTGATGGTCCCGCCGAGGCTCACGGCGAAATCGAAGATCTCCTTCATCGCCAATTCCACCCGGGCCATTTCCTCCTTGTTCTTTTCGTCCGTGAGGAAGGTGGGGTGCAGGTTACCGTCGCCCATGTGGCCAAAGGTGCCAACCCTCAGTTGGTGCCGCGCGGCGACTTCCTGGATGAAGCGCAGCATCTTCGTGAGTTCGCTGCGCGGGACGGTGGCATCTTCCAAAATCGTCGTGGGCGACATCCGCGCGAGCGCGCTGAAAGCCGAGCGCCGCGCGCTGGCCAACCGCACACTCTCCTCCATGTTTTGCGCCACCTGCACGCTCGTGGCGCCGCAGCTCCGGGCGATCTCCACCATCTGCGCCGCCTGATCCTCCACCGCTGCCGGGTGTCCATCCGTCTCCATCAGCAGAATGGCCTCGGCATCGAGCGGCAGCCCGATTTTCGCATAGTCCTCCACGCACTTGATGGTGATGCGATCGAGAAATTCCAGCGTGCACGGAATGATCTTCGCCAATGATGGCCGAGACCGTATCGCGCTCGCCGCATCCATCCGCGCATAGGTGGCCAGCATCGTCTTCTTCGCCGCCGGCTTCGGCACGAGCTTGAGCAGCACTTTCGTGATGATGCCCAGCGTCCCTTCGCTGCCGATGAAGACATCCTTCATCGAATATCCCGCCACGTCCTTCACGCATTTGTTCCCCAGCCACACCCTCGTGCCGTCGGCGAGCACCACTTCCATTCCCATCACATAATCGCGCGTGATGCCGTACTTCAGCCCGCGCAGCCCGCCGCTGTTCTCCGCCACGTTGCCGCCGATCGTGCTGATCTTCATTGAGCCCGGGTCCGGCGGATACAAGAGCCCATGCGCATCCGCGAGGTCCGAGACCTTCTGTGTAATCGTCCCCGCCTCCACCAGCACCGTCAGATTCTTCTCATCCAGCTCCAGGATGCGATCCATCTGCGCGAGGCACAGAATGATGCACCCCGGCATCGGCACGCTGCCTCCACTCAACCCCGTGCCGCTCCCCCGACCCACGATCGGCAGCCGATGCGCGGCCGCGTAGGAGACAATCTTTTGCACCTCCTCCGTCGTCTTCGGAAAGACCACCGCCGCGCCCACGCCCCCCAGCGCTGCCGTCCCATCATACCCGTACGCCAGCAAATCCTCGCGGGAGTGCAGGACGCGGGCGGAATCGAGCAGGGCGGTAAGATCGGCAACGAGCATGGGAGACTCTTATCACGCACCACCCAACGTCCAATACGGAACACGCCAAGCGCGATCGAACATCAGGGCGCCAGTGAGTTGAATCTTCCTCACGCTTTCTTCGCCGCGCAATTCGCACACGTGCCGAAAATCTCCAGGGTGTGCGTCACGTTTTGGTAGCCCTTCTGCCGCGCCATGCGCTCCAGGCTGTCGGCCACGCAGACGTCGATAAGCTCCACGCTCCGGCAGGTGCGGCAGATGATGTGGTGGTGGTGGTGCTCCCCGTGATTGAACTCGTACCGATACGTCCCATCGCCAAAGTCGCACCGCCGCAGCACGCCGATCTCCTCCATCGCCTGCAGTGACCGGTACACCGTCACCACATCGCATCCCTTGCCGCCCAACTTTTGGTGCAACTCTTCCGCACTGAACGGGCCGTGCTCGTGAATTAAAATATTCAGCATCGCCCGGCGGGGCTCCGTTACCCGCAGTTCATTTTTGCGCAAGAGCTCCAGGGCTTCATCGAGCCCGTGTTCGCATTTGTGTGGCACCAACATGCGCGCACTAGAGCGCAGGATTTTTGGAGGGGGAAGAGGGAAAGCGCTCCCCTCTCCCGGTCCCGGGCGCATTTCCACTTGCCCGGGTTCCTCCGGTGGCCTTCACAATCCCTGGATGCCAACCTCCCTGAAAACTTCGATCACTCTGCTCCTCTTCATGCTGGTCTCGATCGCGGCCTCCGCCGAGGACCCGGCGCTGAAGCCGCTCGAAGCCATCGAGCAATATGGCAGCATCTCGATTAGCGACGGCTCCTCCTGGTATACCTTCAACAAAGACGGTTCCTTTCGCTCCGGCCCCTTTTCCATCAGCGGGCGAACCTTTAACGGCCGCTGGGAACAAGAAGGCCAGAAATTCACCGTGACGGCCCAGCTCGGATGGGCCAACGGATTCGTCATCGAAAACGAATATCGCCGGATCAAATTCGTGATTTACTACGTCACCAAAATTCCGCCGGAAAAGGGTCCCGTTTTGGGAGAACGGCCGAAGGACATGTTCAGCAGTTATTTCATTATCGATGAATTGGTGAAAATTCCAGCGCCGGGGGACCCCAAGGAGAAGTGAGCCCATTGGGGTTCGAAATCTTTCGCCTTCCATGATCGCCATTCGCCCCGCCACCGCCGCCGACCGCGATGCCATCTGGGCCATCTTTCAGGCGGTCATCGCTGGCGGGGATACCTATGCCTTTGACCCGCAGATGCCACGCGCGGAGGCGCTCGCCTACTGGTTTCGCGCGGATACGCACACCTACGTCGCTGAGAACGAAGACGCGGTGATGGGCACTTATATCGTGCGCCCCAACCAACCGAGCTTGGGCGCGCACGTGGCCAATGCGGCTTTCATGGTCGCCTCTTCCGCGCGCGGGCTCGGCGTTGGCCGCCGCATGGGCGTGCACTGCCTCGCGGAGGCCAAGCGCCTCGGCTTCCGCGCCATGCAATTCAACTTCGTGGTCTCCACCAATGAAGCCGCGGTCCGCCTTTGGCAGCAGCTTGGCTTCCGCATCGTTGGCACCTTGCCCGGCGCCTTCCGGCATGCGAGGCTCGGCTTCGTCGACGCCTACGTGATGTTCCAGGAACTCAGCGCATAGGAGCGCTACAGCATCCCCGAGCGCTTCCGCAAGATCCACTCGATGGTGAGCAGCGCCACGATGGGCGTGAACCACCACCAATCCTGCCAGAGCACGGTGTCTGATTCCTCCACCTTGCCCGCGCTGAGCGGCGCCAGCTTGTCGATAAGCGAGTCGGCGCGCTCCTCGCGCACATACTCGCCACCGCTGGCACTGCTGATTTGCCGGAGCAGATCTTCGTTCAGGGAAAGGATGGTCCGCTCCGCGCTCTCGCGGGCGGTCACGGTGAATTGGGTGCGGGCGCGCAGCTGGCCCTCGGGCACGGCGGCCGTCTCCACGGCCACCTCGTAGTTGCCCGGCTCCAGCACCGCGGTCTTGCCGCGGTAGAGGCCCCCGGGATCCGGCGTGAGCGTGATGGTCGCCACCTTCTGGCCATCCTTGTAAAGAGCCGCCTCGACCGAGGCATCGGTCACCGGCTTGCCGTCCGCGCCGCGCAAGCGCACGCGCAGATCCGCATTGTCGCCGGGCTGGTAGGTGAGCTGGCCGGCATCGAGCGAGACATACTTGTCCTTCGCCGCGAAGGGGGCTTCGGCGACGAAATCCGCGAGCTGATTCCAAAACTTCACGTGGTATTGGTCGGCCACCTCGTAGCGCCAGCGCCAGGAATCATCGAACGCCTGATAATACACGCGCCCGGCGCCAAAGGGCCGCAGCACCGCCGCCGGCACCTTGGCCGCGCCAGCCTCGGCTTCCAGCAGCACCTCCGCGCCCGGCAGCGGCACCGCGCCGCTCAGCCAGTGCGGAGCCGGCAGCTTCGCCCACGTGTCGGCATTGGTGCCCAGATCGGCGCTGAGCGAAAAAGCGCCGAGCCCGCCGGCCCGCTCGGTCAATGAGAGCGACTTGATGCCATTGCGAATCGGCTGCGATCCCGCCGGCCATTCTACTGGCAGCATGGGGCCCATGGGCGTATCCACGTACTGCCGCAGCAGCCCGCGGGGGCCGTCGATAAAAAGCACCGCCCCACCGCGCTTGTTCGCAAAGTCGGCGATCCATTTGAGTTCCTCGTCCTTCAACAGCGTTTTCGGCAGCTCGCCGAACACGATCAGGTCGTACGATTCCAGCAGGCGCGAATCGTTCGGGAACGTATCCGGCTTGTCACCCCGGATAAAACCGGCGTCGCTCGTCGTGCCGGCGATCACCGTGCTCACTTCCCACTTTTCATCCCGCGTGAAGAGATTGCGCAGATAGCGCGTCTCCCAGCGCGGGCGGCCATCGAGAATCAGAATCTTTCGCTTCTGCGTCACCGCCCGGAAGCGCATCGGCGCTTCGTTGTTGGAAAGCTCGCGGTCGCCCTCGATGCCTGTGACCGACACCGTCAGCGCGATGGGCGCGCCCAGCAGTTCGTAGCCCGACTTCGCCGCATTGATTTCCTTCATCCGCGCGGCGGCGATGTCCTTTACCTCAAATTCGAATGGGACCTGACGGCTCGGGCGCCCCTCCGTGACGAGCGCCTTTTGCCACACCACCTTGTCGCCGTCCTTCACCGACACCGTGAACGGCAGGCCCGGCGGCACTTCTTCCTTCAGCACCACCGTGCCGCGCACGCGGTCCTCGTGGAACACGGAATCCGGAACGATGGTTCGCACCACCGCGAGGTCGCGCGGCGGCACCTGGCTGCCGATGCCGATCGTGTACACTGGCACCTTACGCCCGCCGAGCACCTTCGCCGTGTCCAGCGGCGCCGGGCCGGCATTATGCTGGCCATCGCTGATCAAAATCACCGCCGCCTTTTCCGCATGTCCCTGATTGCCGATGGCGAATTCCAGCCCGCTGGTGAGGTTGGTGATTTCCCCCTTCGGCGTCGGCAATTGGCTCGGCAGCGAGGATTGCTCGGAAGACGGCTGCCACACTTGCTTCACCACGCCATTGTCCATGGTGACCAGTTGCACGTCGTGCTGCGCGGCCAACCGGCCCAGCATGCGCTGCTCGGGCTTGCCCTCCAGCAGGAGCGCCTGCACCCGCACGGAGCGCGGCATGCCGTCAAACTTGGCCAGCGCCTCGCGCAACGGCGCCGCCGCCGGATCGTTTTCGAGCTGGTGCTGAAATTGTTCGCTTACTTCGCGCGACCAGCGGCCCGCCAGTTCGCCCAACCGGGTTAGTTCCGCCGCAGCCCGCGTGCGATCGTCGACCGCCTTCAGCTCCATCTCGGCCAACTTGCGCGCCGGACCGGTGATCTCCCCGCGGAAACGGTTCACGAAATCGCGGTCCTTGCTGCCCTTGTCGAGTAGCCCATCCGCCTCGTTCACCAGCGCGGCAAATTCGGCGCGGGCTTTATCGATGACCGAGCCGAGCGCCGAGGGATCCAGCGCCGCAATGCTGGCCGCGCCATTCCGCGCATCCGCCAGTTTGCCGGCGGCATTGGGCATTTCGAGCGAAGCGCCGGAGCCCTCCAGCAGGCCGAGCCGCTGCGCGATGGCAATCTTCCGCCCGGCGTCCATCGCGGTATCGGTGAGTTGCATCGATTCCGAGCCATCGAGCGCCACGATGAGATGAGCCAATTCGCCCGTGACCTTGCGGTGGTGCAGCACCGGACCGCTCAGCATGAGCACGATCATCAGCACCGCCAGCGCGCGGAGCGAGGGCAGCCCATAGCGGAGCACCGGCGAGCCTTCGCGCCCATCGCGGCGATAAAGCACCCAGGCCACCGCGGCCAGTGCGAGGCCGACCCCCAGGCCCATCCACCACGGCCAATCGCCGGCCCAGCGCAGCGTCGTTTGAATGTGCTCTCTCATCGCACTCCTCCCGCCATTTCAGGCATGGCCGATTTCTTGCGCGCCGGGATTTTCCCGCGCGACCGGGCAAAAATTTGCTGCACGATCAACTCGAGGAAGAGGAAGGCCAGCAGCCCCCAGAGCAAATACTTCCACAGCTCCGAGCCGTAACGCTGCTTGTGCTCCAGCGAGCGGTATTCCGTGGCCGACCGCACCACCGGGATGCCGTGCGCCTGGGCGAGGTCGCTGATTTCCTTCTCCGTCAGCCGCGCCAAATCCGATTCCTTGCGGTCCGCGTTAAACACGTAGTGCAACGGCCCGCCGCCCGGCGGCACGAGCGTGTAGAGGCCCGGCGCGCGCACGGGCCCAAACTCCACCACGCCGCGCTCATCGCGCTTGGCAATCGGAACGTCCACGGGAATGCCATCCGGCCCGGTGAGCATCGCCTTCTTCCCCGCCGTCTCCACCGGCAGAAAGGACACGAGGTTTTGTCCGATCTCGAGATTCCGCGGCGGATACACATTCGAGGCCAGATACACGCACAGCCGCTGCACGAGCGGCAGGTAGGACGGGCGCGCCGGCAGATTGCTCCAATCCGCATCACACGCCGTGGCGCAGGCAATCACACGGCCTTTGCCAAAAGGCTTCTCGGCGAGGAAAGGATCGCCGCTATCGAGCCGCGCGAGCACCACCGGATCTTCCACTCCGCCCGTTTTGTCCGGCGCGCGCATCTTGAACCACACCTTGATCGCCGCCTCGGAAACCGTGCCATTGCGCGGGTCGTTGAAGAGTTCCAGCGCGGCGTTTTGGTAGCGCTCCTGCGTCACGCTCACGCTCGGCGCGCCTTCCTTCAGATCGCCCGCGATCCCGCCCAGCGGCAGCGGCGCGAGCTTGGCAAAGGCGCCGTTCCACCACGTGGCATCCGTCTTATCGCCGGGGAAGAGCAGCAGTCCGCCGCCGGTCTTCACATAATCCTCCAGCGCCTTGAGTTGGTCATCGCCCAGCTTGCGCACATTGGCCAGCACCACGGCTTGCGCATCCGCCAGCATTTTCGCATTCAGGCTTTCCACCGGAATCGTCTTCGCCTCGATGAGATCACTCAGCTCCACCTTGCCCGCGGCGAAGGGCGAAAGCGCGATTTGCAGATAAGCCGTTTCCGCCTTCATGTCATCGGGCGAGGCCCCCGGCGCGCCGTCCACGAGGAGGACTGGCAGCCGGTCGCGCACCGGAATGCTGGCCAGGAACGTATTATCCGCCGCGAGCGCATCGGCCTCCGTGGATACTTCCACCACGTGCGAGCCAGCCGTATCAAACGACTGCGTGAACAGCACCTGCGCCTTCGCTTGCGGACCGAGGTTCACCTGCGACGCCGTCTTATCCTTGCCATCCACTTTCAGCATCACCCGCAAGTCCGGATGGTTCGCATCGCCATAATTTCGCAGGTTCACGCGGATCTGGATCTTCTGCCCCACGCCCACCATGAGCCGCGAAAAATCGAGCGACTCGATGGCCACGTTTTCCTTTACGTCCTGCCCCACGTCCCAAAACGTGATGCTCGGCGGATTGCTCAGCTTTTGCAGGCGATCGATCGCATTGTTCAGCAGCGGCAACTCCGTCGCGTCGAAGCTCACGCGCTGAAAATCGGTCATCATCACCACCTGCCGCACCGGCTCATGCATCCTCTCCAGCGTGCTCGCGGAAAAGTCGAGTGCCGCCGGCACATGCGCCGCGCCATAGCCGGCATTCGTCTTCGCCAGCACCTGCGTCACGCGCGAAAGATCCACCGTCGGCGTATCGATTACGCCACCGCCTCCCTGCCCCATCAGCATCACATACGCCTCGCTGCCATTGCGCAGCCCACCCACGAGATTCGTCGCCTCGGCCCGGGCCACGCTCCAATTCGTCGTGCCTGAGCGCGCCGCGTCCATGGAGTAGCTGTTGTCCAGCAACACCACCGTCGAGGACCGCGACTCACCGAGCAATTGCTTCGAGCCCGTCCACAGCGGACGCGCCATCGCCAGCGCGAGCAGGATGGGGATGAGCGTGCGAATCGCGAGCAGGATCCACTGCTCCATCTTCACCCGCTTTTGGTTCGTGCGCAGCACCGCCTCCAGCAAGTGCATCGCGCCCCACTTCACGATCTTGAAGCGGCTCTTGTGAAAAAGGTGGATGATGATCGGAATCGCGCCCGCCGCGACACCGAACAGAAGGCCGGCGTTGAGCCAGTTCATGGGGAAACCTCCTCAGCCAGGCGCATGGCGAGCCGCGCCGTGGAGTGCGGCAGCTCGCTGCCGCTGTGTGGTGTGGCGCAGCTTGCTGCGTGCGGCAGGGGCACTCCGCGTAGCTCGAAAGATTTTCCCACCACGCGCAGCAAGCTGCCGCTGTCCACGGTGCTGCTTTCCGAATGCCAGTCCCCGTTCATCCGCGCGCGAGCCTCCGGCTGAGATAAGCGGCGAGCGCATTGGCATAGGGCTCATCCGTGCAGAACGGCACCAGATCCACTTTGTGCCGCCGGCAGCCCTTCGTCAGGTCATCGCGGAACACCCGCAGGTTTTCCAGGTATGCCTCCCGCAGCAGCGCCGGGTCGAGCAGATGCTTCACGCCGTCGCGCTCCAGGCAATCAAACTGCGTCCATCCCCTGAACGGAAACTCCAGTTCATCCCGGTCCCAAATTTGGAAAATGAGGATCTCATGGTGCGCGTGGCGGAAATGCGCCAGTGCTTTCAGGAAGCTGGAGACTTCGCCAAAGCAATCGCTGATCACCACCAGCAAGCCGCGCCGGTGGAGCTTCGGCACAAGGTCGTGAAACACCGTGCCCAACTCCGTCTCCGCACCCGGTTTACCAGACTGCAACTCGTCGATAATCACCTTGAGATGGCTCACGCGCGAGCGTACCGGGATGTAGCGCCGGATCTTCGTATCGAACGTCACGAGCCCCACGCCGTCCGATTGCTGGAGCATCAGATAGGACAGGCACGCCGCGAGGCGTGTGGCGTACTCGTATTTACTCACCTTCCCCGGGCCGCCGCCGTAATCCATCGAGCCGCTCCGATCCAAAATGATCGTCGCGCGCAGGTTCGTCTCCTCCTCGTACTCGCGAATATAATAGCGGTCGCTGCGCGCGAAAACGCGCCAGTCGATGCGCCGGATCTCATCGCCCGGCACATACTGCCGATGCTGCTTGAACTCCACGCTCGTTCCCTTGTGCGGGGAACGATGGAGGCCGGTGGTGAAACCTTCCACCACCTGCCGCGCAAGCACCTGCAAGTTCGAGATCCTTTGCAGATCGGACGGCAGGAGAAAGTCCGAGACGTGGGCCATGGGGCTCCGAAATTACAGGCTGCGCTTGGCTTCGCCGCGGGGCACGGCCTTCATCACGCGGGTGATAATGTCGTCCACCGAGATGCCCTCCGCCTCGGCGTTGAAGGTGGCCACCACACGGTGCCGCAGCACCGGCAGCGCGAGCGCCTCGATGTCGTCCACCGTCACGTGGAAGCGCCCTTGCAGCACCGCGCGCACCTTGCCGGTGAGCACGAGGTTTTGGCAGGCGCGCGGGCCCGCGCCCCAGGCGATGAGCTCTTTCACAAAGTCCGGCGCGTCCTTCTCGTTCGGGCGCGTGTAGCGCACGAGGTCGAGCACGAAGTCCATCACGTGGTCCGGCACCGGCACGCGGCGCACCACTTTTTGCAGCTCGAGAATCTGCTCCCCGGAAAGCACCGGCTGAATGTCCGCGTTAAAAGTTCCCGTGGTGCGCGACACGATCTGCCGCTCCTCCTCGCGCGTCGGGTAGTGCACTTTCACCAGAAAGACGAAGCGGTCGCGCTGCGCTTCCGGCAGCGGATACGTGCCTTCCTGCTCAATCGGGTTTTGCGTCGCGAGCACGAAGAACGGCTGGTCCAGCTTCAGCGTGTGGCCGCCCACGGTCACCGCGCGCTCCTGCATGGCCTCGAGCAGCGCCGCCTGCGTTTTCGGCGGCGTGCGGTTGATTTCGTCCGCCAGCAGCATCTGGGTAAAGATCGGGCCTTTTTGGAAAATGAACTGCCGGCGCCCGTGCGCGTCTTCCTGGATGATGTCCGTGCCGGTGATGTCGCTCGGCATGAGGTCCGGCGTGAATTGGATGCGGCGGAAGCCCATGTTCAGCGCCTTCGCCAGCGTGCTCACCATGGCCGTCTTCGCCAGCCCGGGGACGCCTTCCAGCAGGCAGTGCCCGCCCGCGAGCACCGCGATCAACAGTTCCTCGATCACCGCCGTCTGGCCGACGATGAACTTGCCCATTTCCGCGGTGATTTTGCCGTAGGCGGCTTTCAGCGTCTCGGCTGCGGCCTTATCGTCCATTGGGTTCGTCTGGGGTGCTTCGGTCGTCGTCATTGGTTGGTAGTCGGAAGCTCAGCGCACGCACGTTACGTTCGCCGGGCTTCATCGAAATAATCAGCGCACACAACCGGTTCCCGCCAACCTTTATTAGGGTACCCGCACAAAAATTATCCGGGCTGTCACGGAATGGGACGAACGATGTCCCGTTCAGTCCATCCAACGGCACTTGGCTGAAATGCGCAGGTTCCTCCGAAGCTTGCCGCCTTCCGCCCCCAGCGCTTTAGTCCATCCTGTCTTCCCACATGAAGAAGCCCCTCCTGTTGCTCCTGGTCGTTGCGGCCGTCGCCGGCGCGGGCGCTTTCTTCTACCGCCACACCATCTGCATCGAGGACGATGACCGCCGGCCCGAAGCTCTGCTACCGTCGACCACCCACCTTTTCGTCCATTTCCCAAATCTCCCGCGCACCCTTGAGCGCTGGCAGAACACCTCGCTCCACGACATTGTCAAAGAGCCGGAATGGGCGGTTTTCGTCGGCCAGTTGCCGCCAAATCTTCCCGAGCGCTTGGTGGAAACGATGCAGGGGCCGTTGGCGCTCACTTGCTTTCGCCTTTGGGGCACGATCTCCCCCGCGGAAATCTTTTGGGCCCAACTCACGCCGAAGGATCCCCTGCCGGGTTGGACTTCGCTGGCAGCCCGCACGCCCGCCCCCATGCTCTCCTTCCAGTCCTCTTCCCCGCCGACTCCTACCGCAACTAGACGGCGCACGACTACTCCTCCCATCGTCATTGGCGTTCGTTACCGAGGTAAAAAGAGCGAGGTCGAAGCAGCGGTGGAGACCTTGCGCGCCCAGTTCTACCAGGGCCAGGCTGCGCCCGCTTCCGTTTTGCTCAAGACCACCGGCGGCGAAATCGAGCAGGTCACCTCGGAGGGACTTACGACGGCCTTCGCGTACGCGGACGACTGGATCTTCATCTCCAACTCCACCCATGAGCTCCAGGGCCTGCTGGCTCGCCGCGCCGACCCGGCCGGCCCCTATGGGCCAAACCTCGCCGCTGAGCCTCGCTTCTCCCAAGCGGAAGGCCAGGCCCTCCCCGCGCCGGACCTGCGCATCTTTAAACGATGCGGAGAAACGCGGCAGACCTATCAAGTGGCGTTCCAAAATTTCCTATCGTCCCAGACAGACCCGGACCGAAAGCGAGCGCTGGAAATGTCGAACGCGTTCGGGACATCGGGCCGCGAATTTGATCCTTATTTCCCCGAGTCATTCGGCTATTCCCTCAAGTTCGACGGCCCCTCGCCGCGCGATCGTTTTTACCTCGGCCTGCCCGCGCTTCCGGCCGCGCCGCCGCTCTCCGCGCCGCTCGGGCATTGCGCGTCGCCCGATGCCGTGGCGGCGGGGGCGGTGCAAATCGGCGACCGCGAGCGGTGGCTCCAAACGGAATGGCATCTTTTCCGGGAGTTGGTTCCGGATCGTGAGCCATACACCGGCCGGACGCGCCCGGTGGGCCTCGAGCCCGAATTCAACGATGCATCACTCCCCGCCGTGGGCCCGGTTTTTTCCTGGCAGTTTGGGATCGCCAAGCCGCTGGGATTGGCGGCCCCATCCTCCTTCAACCAGGTTTTTTCATCCACCGTGGAAGTGCCGGACCTCTCCGCGGGGCGGGAGCTGATGGCGGATTGGGCAGGCGCACACGGGGCTTTCCTCGCCACCGATGGGGACGTCCAGACGGCGATGGTTCCCGACAAAGACTATTTTCGCGAGTCAGTTCTCTACCGGCGGGGGACGCATCTCGTCTTTGGCGAAACACGGGAGGCAGGCGTCCGGATGCTGAACCTTCTCTCTCAGAACCAGGAAACGCTGGCGCAATCCGCACCTTTTCAAGCAGCGATGAAAACCGTGCCGGCACCCACGGTCGGGTGGGTCTATTTCGATCTGGTCCGCTATCTCGCCGGTCGCACGTCCACGAGCCAGGGCAGGCCTTCCTCGGATCTGCATTTTCTCCCCGGCAACGGCGGCGGGCCGATGTTGGTTCGCACGGGTGCGCAGAGCACCTTTGATTTTTCAAAATTCCCGCGCGGCGAGCCGCTGCATCGCCATTTGCAGCCCACGGCTCTTTCCATGAGCAATGCGCCGGGCGGCTTGGTGATCGAAAGCGCGGGCAGCCTGCCAATCGGGGCCCTGATCGCCTATCACCGCCCCTGGCTCAACGTACCGCCGATTTGGTGGTGACTGACTCCTGACTCCCGCCCTACCGCCGGTGCCGCGTGCGGTACTCGCTCGGCCGCCAGCCCACCCATTTCTTGAACGTCGTCGAAAACACAAACGGGTTCTCGTAGCCGACAGCGTGGGCGATCGTCTCCACCTTGTCTTCCGTCCCCGCCAGCAGCCGCGCGGCCAATTGCATTCGCAAATAAATCACGTGGTGCATCGGGCTCCGGCCCAGCTCCCGACGGCACAGCCGGCGCAAATGCTCCGTGCTCATGTGGCAATATCCCGCCAGCCGCTCCAGCGACCACTCTTCGCCCAGGCGCGACGCCACATGCTCCCACAAATGCCCCAGCCGGTCATCCTTCTGCCACGGCCGCGCAAACCGCAGCACGTAGTGATGGATGATCTCCACCCAATGCGTCTGCGACGTCGGCGCCGTGTGCGACTGCACCTCATGCCACAGGCCCATCACCGCATGCCGCAGCGGCTCCGGATCAAATTTTGCGAGCGCCGGTGAACTGCTCGACATCACCGGCTTTTGGTCGGGCGGCTGTTGGTAGCGCACCCACGCAATGTCCCACGTCTTTCCCGGCTCCGCGTGAAACGCCAGCAGCGCGTGCGGCGGCGCAATCGCCGCCCACCCTTCCTTCACCCGCTGATACCGCCCATCCAGCAGCATCCGCCCGCTCCCGCCAAAGCACGCCATCATGTAGGTGCCCGGCAAATCCATCCGGATCATCTCAAACGGCGGCGCCGCCTGCGCAATCGCCACATGCGAAATGTGGTGGTTGTTCAGCGCGGGGCAATCCCGCGACGATACTTTATACAGGGTGGTCTTTTCCCCGAGGACGGACGTCTCGGCGAGTTCGCTGGTCTTGGCTGGCACCTCCCACGCATTACCACACCCCTCCGGCCATGACCAGCCCCCGATCATGCCCAAAATCCACCCCCGCCTCGGCTCAATCCAAATTATCTCCTCTTATAAGAAGGGGTTCAGCACCGCCACTCCGCTCCGCTGAAAGTCAGCGATGCTTCGCATCAACATGTTTTGGGACGACGAAGGCAGCCGGCACGGAGTAACACCATGAGCCCCCAAAGGGTACGAGAGTAACCACAAAGCGCATAGAGGACATAGAGGAGCCGGGGTGGCGCCCGGGTAATGAACGCGGCGAAGCCGCTTTGGACTGCGGCGATGCTTCGCCGCTTTTGGTTCGGGCCAAGTCGGTGGACGAATGGCGAGTGGCCTGTTTGGCGCTTCACTGAGGCCGAACGAAAAAGCGGCGAAGCATCGCCGCAGTCCAAAGGCGGCTTCGCCGCGTTCATTACCCGGGCGCCACCCGGTCCTCCGTGCCCTTCGTGGTCGCCCAGGGGAACCGGTTCCGGCTTTGTCCCCGGGTCCCATTCTTGGGCTTCTGTGCTATTGGTATTTATCAACCTCGTTCACGAGCCCATGCGCCTTCGATTTTCGCCATCAACGCACCCGCTCCCCGGTTGTCTTCTTTAGAAGCCCAGCACCGCCATCGCCATGAAACTCCCTATCTTCGCCATTCTCGCCGCCCTCCCCTTCACCATCCACGCCGCTGAGATGGTCTCCTCCAATGACCGCGTGAACATCGACGTCAAAATCGACGCTTCCAGCGACCGCAAAGATCTCCCCAAGACCAATGCCGATACCGTCACGCAGCACAAGACACTCGATATCACCCTCACCGGTAAAGGCCGCAGCAATGAGGCGCGCGTGGTGAAATGGACCGTCTTTGGAAAGAATTTGAAGAACAACAACATCCGCGTCCTCGGCTCCGGTGAAATCAAACTCGCCTTCGACGCCCAAGGCTCCGCGAAAGTGCAGTCCAAGGAAGTCACCTGCACCTACACCCCCGAGCACTCCGTGGTGGAAAACAACAAGCGCGGAAACGGCCTCAATAAAGGCAACGGCAACAACAACAATCTCCCCCGCGCCAAACGTGTCGATGCCGAGGGCGAAAAGTATCTCGGCTACTCCGTGCAGGTCCTCGATGGCGCCCGCGTCGTCGGCGAAACCTCCGACCCTATCGGCGTCAAGATCGACACCAAGTAGGGCGACGCTGACCTCTGACTTCTGACCTCCCCCTTCCGATTTTCGCCTTCCCCGCTTCCCTCGGACCACGCATATTCGTCGCATGAGCGGCCCAACTTTTCAGTGCGTCTCTCCCGTCTTTCTCACCAAGGACCTCGACGCCGCCCTCAATTACTACACCAGCGTCCTCGGCTTTGAGGTCGCCATGGCCAGCCCACCCGCCTACGCCATCGTTAAGCGCGGCCAGGTGGAAATCCACCTCGCCGGCCCCATGGTCGCGCAGGACCACACGCCCGGCCAGGGCTCCTGCTACGTGTTCACCAACGACGTCGACGCCCTCCACGCCGAGCTCGCCGCCCGCAACGCGCATAAGCTGATCCCACCCGAGGATCGCCCCTACGGCATGCGCGACTTCTGCTGCTCCGACCTCGACGGCAACAAAGTCGGCTTCGGCCAGCCCGTCGCTACGCCCTCGACATGAAACCGTTCCTCACTGCGGTTTTCCTCGCTGCCGCCACCTTCGCTTTCGCTGAGGAGAAAAGCATCACCCTACCCGAGATGATTCGGGACATGAAGGAGATGGAACAGACCGATGGCGTCTTCCGCGCCAAGCTCTCCGACTCCGGCACACTCCAAGCCATCTCGCTCAGTGGCCAGTTCTGCCGCCCCGAGCACCTGCGCGCCCTCGCCAGCGCCCCCTCGCTCCAGGCCCTGTCCACCGGCTGCCTCCCAAAAACCACCGTGCAGGAAATGGTCAGCCTCCTTCCCGCTGTCGTTCACCTGCAAAAGCTCAGTTTCACCAGCCCCGATCCTCAGGCCTGGAATCTTGGCCTCTTCAAAAATCTCAGCGGCCTGCGCGATCTCCGCCAGCTCCGCCTCGGCTACGCCAGCTTCCCGGTCGGCTCCCTCCGCCTCCTCGCCGACCTCCCGAATCTCGAAGTCCTCGAGCTCCCCAGCGCCCAGCAAATCAGTGCCCAGGAACTCCGCGAACTCCAGCGCTGCCCCAAACTCACCGAGCTCAACCTCCACGGTGCCGCCGTCGACCGCACCTGCCTCCCACTCTTCCTCACCTTCCCCTCCCTCAAGTACCTCGACCCCGGCCGCAACAACACCCGCTTCGGCTGGATTCTCGGCGCCGCCCTCAAGGCCAAAGGCATCACCCTCTGCCAGCTCGTCGACCACCGCACCGTCCCGACCTCCCCGTGGCATCCGTGGATGGAGTGAGGAGAACACCCAACACCCAATGCGCGAGCGACGGGCGAATGTTCAGTGTTGGATCTCGGGTGTTCCTGTGGGTAGTGCCCTAATTTGAAATTCGGGATCATTCGACATAGAATCCCCATCGCGCAACTTCGCCATGGCGCTGGTAATGCTGTCCAACGAGTCCTGAATGTTTCGAAAACGAATCCGGAGATCGGCCAGCCGTTGCGCCAATTCCGAGTGAGTGCGAGCGAGCCGCACCGCTTTTTCCGAAGGGCGAGATCGGTGCATCACTTACATATAGCGCACCGATACCCGCGCCTCTCTCCGGTAATTGGCGAAAGCTGACCGTTTCTTGTTGCGTAGCTTGAACCGTGATGAAGTTTCAGGAGGTTGTTCATGCGGTGAGGACTTAATGAGGTGGGCTTGTCACACCAAACACCAACCAGGAACCGCCGCATAAACATGCATAATACGGCCCGACTCAACCCGCTGAAGCGAGCTGAGATGAACTATCGTATTCTCAATTTGCACCAACCTGTGGCCGCGGCTGTAGCCTTTGGGATCTCCGAATGCTCTGCCTACAACGGGCTCGCACGCTTCAAAGCAGAGGGTTTGCCGGGCTTGCACGACCGCTCTTCCAAACCAGCTTCTTCTCCTTCGGCCGCGCATCCTTTTCGCGTTGCTCGCGTTCTCGCTTTGCGCCGACGAAAACTGCCTGGCTTCCAGATCGCCGCCCGCGCCAAGCTCTCCAATTTCACCGTCAGCCGTATTCGTCGCCGTCATGGCCTGCATCATCTTGCCCCTTTTCTCCCTTTCCGTGCTCTCCACGCGCGCTTGTGAAAACTTTCACAAATTCGCCTTGCCGGTCCGCCCGCAGGTTTTAGGGTAGGTTCATGTCCACGCCGGTCGCCTACGATTCCAAAGTCGAGGGGAATGTGATCTTCACCAAGCTCGATTCCGCCATCAACTGGATGCGCAAAAACTCGCTCTGGCCCATGCCCATGGGTCTTGCCTGCTGCGCCATCGAGCTCATGGCCACCGGCGCCAGCCGCTTCGACATCGCTCGCTTCGGCGCCGAGGTCATGCGCTTTTCGCCCCGCCAGAGCGACGTGATGATTGTCGCCGGCACCGTCACTTACAAGATGGCCCTCGCCGTCCGCCGTATCTGGGAACAGATGCCCGAGCCGAAATGGTGCATCGCCATGGGTGCCTGCGCTAGCAGCGGCGGCATGTATCGCAGCTACGCCGTGCTCCAGGGCATTGACCGCCTCATCCCCGTCGACGTCTACATCTCCGGCTGCCCGCCGCGCCCCGAGGCGCTCATCGAAGGCCTCATGCGCCTCCAGCGGAAGATCGAGGGTGAAAAATCCTTCGCCGCCCAAAAGCCCGAGCTCACCGGCAAGCTCGCCTAAACCGGACCGATTCTTTCCGCCTTTCGCTCTTTCTCCGCTTTCGCTCATGGCCAAATCTCTCGAAGTCCCTGCCGCCACGCGCAACGCCGCCACCGCGCTCGCCGCCAAGTTCACCGTGGTGAGCCAGGCCGAATTCCGCGGCGAACTCACCGTCACCGTCACGCGTGACCAGTTCCGCGACGTCGCCCACCATTGCAAGGATGTGCTCGGCTTCGACTACCTCATCGACATCAGCAGCGTGGACCACTTCGGCTCCGAACCCCGCTACGAGATGGTTTATGAGCTGCAGCGCCTCGCCACAGCCGAGCACCTGCGCCTCAAATACACCGTGAGCGAAGACGACGCCACCGCCCCGAGCGTGGTGGACCTCTGGGCCACCGCCGATTGGCATGAGCGCGAAGTCTATGACATGATGGGCATCCAATTCCCCACGCACCCCGATGTGCGCGAGGTCGGCCATGTCCGCCGCATCCTCATGTGGGACGGTTATCCCTTCCATCCCCTGCAAAAAGATTTCCCGCTCGCCGGCCGCGAAAGCAACATGCCCGACGTCGCCTTCAGCAGCGCCGCCCCGCTCGCCGGCGGTCCCTTCGTTACCTCTCCCAGCACCGGCAACACCGAGGAGCGCGAACCGCGCTCCCGCGAGATGGAGTAGCTCTCCGTTTTCAAACGAGAGCTGGAAAATCTGCGGCCCGACGCTCTGCGTCGGGGCGTCATTTATTCGGAACGACCTGACGCAGGAGCGTCGGTATCCATTTAGCCTCTCAAAACGAAGCACGTAGCTGCGACCGGAAGGTCGCAGATGCTCGCACCCTCACCGTTCGGGCGTCCGCGACCTTCCGGTCGCAGCTACATTGCTCCGTTCACGCTGATCGGATGAGGCTAAACAAATACAAGCGTCGGGCCACAGAGTCGCACACATCCTTCTCGCCCCCACACCGTCGTCGCCTCTACCCTCCCTCGCATGTCGCCCAAGATCCGCTACTGGACCGCCATGGCGCTCAGCGTCCTTACGCTCGTCCTGCTCTACCCCGGCCTCACCCAAAACGCCCTCACCATCCGCGCCGTCCCCGATGTCCCCAGCCTCGGCAAAATCGTGAAGGACCAGATCCTCCAGGCCCAGATCAAGCCCCAGGACCTCGGGATGCTCCGCCGTTTCCTCAACCAGGACTCGCTCGGCAAAATGAACGACAAAGAGCTCAGCGATTTCCTTGGCAACCTCGCCTCCGGCTTCGTCACTGGCAAAATCGAAGGTGCGGGCGACTACTTCCGCGACCACCCGCCGTACGAGCAAAAGCAGACCATCGTTGTCACGATCCGCTACCTCTACCAAAACGGCGGCTACCTCGCCGCCACGCTCCTCTTCCTCTTCAGCGTCTGCGTCCCTTTCGGCAAGGTGCTCACCTACCTCATCGCCATCCACGCCCCCGCGAAGATCCGTGAACGCCTGCTCGGCTTCATCAACGTCATCGGCAAATGGAGCATGGCCGACGTCTTCGTGGTCGCCATCTATACCGCCTACCTTGGCGCCCGCTCCTCGGTTGGCGTCGGCCAGCCCATCCATTTCGAGACCACCTACGGCCCCGGCTTCTACTGGTTCGCCTCCTACTGCATCGTCTCCCTCGCCGCCCAGCAAGCCGCCGTGGCTCTGATGCGCCACCAGACGAAAGGGCCCACCGCCGCGTAAAGCAGCCCCGCTCCACCAGTAGTCTAACGGGTGTGAAATGACGGGTTGCGAGAAAGTTGGAGAGTACTACACACCACCTCACTGCGCTCGCCCACGACCGGTTGGAAACCGGTCCCACGTTCACCGCCTCGCCTTTCGAATCCGCAATTCCAAGCCGGACCGTGTCCCCGGCGGCTTCCGAGATGTCCAAAGCCGTTCGGAAGAGTGCCCGCACGCATCCCAATGTTAACTTGTGGCGAACGCGGCATAGCCGCTGGGCCTGCGGCTACACTCAGCGGGCGTACTTCGAAAATCCGCGCTCATCCGCGCCATCCGCAGTCCCATGCCTTCATCTGCGCTATCTGAGTTATCAGCGGTATCTGTGGCAAAAGGACCGTTGCTCTTCGCGCCCCCCTTTTCATGGCTTCGTATTTTTCGTGGTCCCAAAAGAGAGTTCTCCTTTTTCCTCTCTGTGTCCTTTGCGCCCTCTGTGCCTTTCGTGGTAACTCGCGCCCGCTTGAGGACAAAACCTCTCTCCTTTCGAACAACACGCTTGCCCCTTTCCCTGATTTTTGAGCGGATGCGCTCGTCTCATGCTCGGCTTCCTTGTCCGCCGCATCATCGCGCTCGCTTTTGTGCTGCTCTTTGCGGTCACGCTGACCTTCTGCCTGCTTCGTCTCTTCCCCGGCAGCCCGTTCAACCTCAACGAAAAGCAGAACTCCGCCGCCAACATCGCCAAAGAGGAGTACCTGCACAATCTCGACGGCCCCATCTGGTGGCAGTGGGCCCGCTACATCGGGCTCGGCCCCAAGCATGAACGGCTCGACTCCAATGCCAATGTCCTCGAGCCGGCCGGTTACCGTGGCCTGCTCCAGGGGCGGTTCGATGAAGACTCCCTGAAGCTCAAAGACCGCAAGGTGAATGAGCTCATCGCCGACTCGATGCCCACGTCCGTTACCATCGGCCTGCTCGCGCTCATGTTCTCCACCGTCGCCGGCGTGTGGCTCGGCAGCATGGCCGCGGTCAAGAGACACACCTGGATCGACACCGGCTCCATGCTCGGCGCGCTCGCCGCCATTTCCATTCCCACGTTCGTCGCCGGCCCGCTGCTCGCCCTCGTCTTTTCGCTTTGGCTGAATTGGCTCCCCATCGGCGGCGTGGGCGGACTCTCCAATCTCATCCTCCCATCCCTCACCCTCGCCGGCCCCTTCATCGCCTACATCGCGCGCCTCACCCGTGCCTCGCTGCTGGAGGTGCTCTCGCAGGACTTCGTCCGCACCGCCCGCGCCAAGGGCGTGGCGGAGCGCGGCGTGCTCTACCGCCACGTGTTGAAAATCGGCATCCTCCCCGTGGTGAGCTTCCTCGGCCCGCTCACCGCCGGGGTGCTCACCGGCTCCCTCGTCGTGGAGAAAATTTTCAACCTCCCCGGCATGGGCGAGATGCTCGTCAATTCCGTGCTCAATCAAGACGAGTTCCTGTGCTGCGGCACCGTGGCCGTCTACTGCGCGCTCCTCGTGGTGATGAACCTTTTGGTCGACGTCGCCTACCAGTGGCTCGACCCGCGTATCCGGATTTCATGAACGAAGGCGCTTCCACACCCGCTGCCCAGCCCCCTGGAGCTTTCCAGCGCCTCATGCGCAACCGCACCGCCGTGGCGTCGCTCTTCGTGCTCGCCTTCATCGCGCTCGTCGCCATCGCCGGGCCCTTCCTGCCGAACTATCATCCGGAGGAGGTCACGAATTACTCGAAGCACTCGCCCTCGTGGCTGCCGCAAACCGAAGCGCAGCTGAAAAGCGATCTCGAAAATGGCGGCCCTGTTTCCACGTGGCGGTTTCCCTTCGGCACCGATCTCAATGGCCGCGACGTCTTCTCCCGCGTAGTCCAGGGCGCTGGGATCTCCCTGCTCGTCGGCCTGTGCGGTGCGCTCGTCAGCTTCTTCGTTGGCACCACCTATGGCCTCATCTCGGGCTATGTCGGGGGGCAGGTCGATAACCTCATGATGCGCCTCGTGGAGGGGCTCCACAGCATCCCGCGGCTCATCATCGTCATCGTCGCCATCTTCACCTTCGCCCAGTGGATGCAAAACTGGCTGAATGCCGGCTCGCTCTACTCGCTCTTTGGCCAGGACCCGCGCGTCCTTTTCGCCGTCGTCGCCCTCGCCTTTTGGGCGGTGTGGTGCCTCGGCGCGAAGAGCACGAAGCGTCGGCGCGGCATCGTGCTCTTCGCCCTTTCTCTCTTCGCCGGCTGGCTGGTGGCCGGCACGTTGGTCACGCAAACCATCGTCCGCTGCTACGCCACCTTCTTCATCGCCGCGGCCTTTCTCTGGATCTTCCTCCACGCCGCCCGCATCGGCGGAGGCGTGGCCACCTGCACCGGCGTCCTCACTGCGGCCCTCCTTGGCCTCGCGGTGTCCGACGACGTCAGTGCGGCCCTGCAATGCACGTCGCTCCAGCCTTTCATCGGCTACAACAAGATCATCATCCTCATCCTGTGCCTCGGCTTGATTGAATGGCTCAGCATGGCCCGCATCGTCCGTGGCCAGGTCCTCGCGCTCAAGGAACAGCAATTCGTCCTCGCCGCCCGCTCCCTCGGCCAAAGCCACGCCACCATCATCATCCGTCACCTCCTCCCCAATCTCGTCGGCGTCGTCATCGTCTATCTCACCCTCACCATCCCAGCGGTGATTCTCGACGAATCCTTCCTCAGCTTCCTCGGCCTCGGCATCAACGACCCGCAAGCCAGCTGGGGCAGCCTCCTCGCTGACGGCAAAAACGTCATCAACCCGATCAAGAGCTACTGGTGGCTCCTCGCCTTTCCCGCCGCCGCCATGTCCCTCACGCTGCTCGCGCTCAATTTCCTCGGCGACGCCCTCCGCGACGCCCTCGACCCCCGCGCGCAAAGGTAGTGAGGCGAACCGACGGCCACGCCGCGTTCTCTACAAGTTACCATTGGGCCTCGTCTTCCTGAACTAGGGAGTGGTTTCCCGTTCCTTACAAGGCGCCAAGCATCCCCCCATTCGTCCACCGCTCCTCGAAACTCCACAATTTCAGAAACAAACAACGAACTGAAAATCCGCGCTCATCCGCGTCATCCGCGGTAAAAGGAAAACCGCGGATTTCGCGGATGGGCGCGGATTCACCCCAGCCATCTCTGTGTTATCTCAATAATCTGCGGCATCTGCGGTAAATAGACCGTGACTCTCCCTCTCTGTGGCCTTTGTGCCCTCTGTGCGCTTTTGTGGTAGAGCGATTGCGAAAAGTAATTTCCGGCTCGGTTTCCGGCGCCGGCTTCGCGGCGGATTTCTCCACCGCTCCAACCCCGGGGGCTAGAGCGGTTTGCAAAAAGTCGTAGCCGCTCGCTGCGACGTTGATGCTCGCTCCCGCTCGCCCCCTATGGGCTGCCTGTGGCAGTCTTTCTCGCTCCGCTCGAATCCGGTCGCAGCTCCATCGCGCTCCG